>Ga0209180_10000023_pt1 | contig 90982 bp, 88 predicted proteins | sample CZO8metaG_3_FD_188355 | JGI IMG/M metagenome (GOLD analysis project Ga0209180, IMG submission 188355) | Vadose zone soil microbial communities from the Eel River Critical Zone Observatory, Northern California, USA - CZOApr15con2H2.8 metaG... | ecosystem: Environmental > Terrestrial > Soil >...
CCGGGCGTAAACCCACGCACTACGAACACATACGAGGTGCGGCCGACCTCTCCAAGCCGCCTGCGGAAGGCTGACCCCAACCTATTGGGGCTTGCTGAAACAACCGGATAAGCAAGAGGCGACTAGTTTGCTCCCAGGCTTTGCAATTGCCGTAGAAAAACGACCATGGACCGAAGTTTTTTCATATCGTCAGGCCCGATGCCCTCAGGATCGAAGTGCATCACGTCGTTTCGAATCTTCCTGATTTCCTCCAGATAATGGGTGACGGTCTTTTGATCGATCTTCAAGCCGAGCTTCGACCAAATCTTCTTGTCTGTTAGAAGCCGGACGTACTCGCCAAATGTGAGATCCGTGACATCCTCGATTTCCCGTTCTCCATCCATCGGGTCAGCTCCCGCGGCAAGCTCCGCCTTTGATAACGGTCCAAGCACACGCCTCACATGATTCTCAATTTCACCCAAGAACAGGAAAGGCTCAGCTAATGAACCAAATTGAGCGCCCAGGTCATGCGTCGTCACAATTCCTGAGATCTTTTTCTCCGAATCTCTTACAAGAACACAATCATGCTGAACAATGAGTTCAATCGCACTAAAGAGGGATGCGTCCGCACTGATTTCTTGGTGCGGTTCCGTTACCTCTCGCACTGCCTCACAGTTAGTTCCAAGCACAAACCTTCTTCCGATAGTCCGCCAAGTCACAATCCCTTTGACGTCGCGTTCATTCACCATGACGGGCAGTTGCGAGAAATTGTGGTTCAACATCAACGTCGCAGCCCTTTCAACTGTCTCATCCGGCTTCACCGAGATCACAGGCTTATTGGCTGATTCTAGTCGGCCGATCCTGTAAGTTGGATCTAGTGGTATGGGGGAAGCAGCCGTTCCAGTAGCCATCGACTCCACAGCGACAGCGGTCTTGTCATCAACTGCAGTGCCAGATTTCTGTGCCTTCTTCTCTCCCTCTTCTTTCGAAATAAACGTCACCTGGGAATCGATATAGGCACCCTCTAGATCGGGGATCGTCGTGAGCTTTACTCGCTTTAGCGCACGTCGAATTTGGCGGACGATACGTAGTCCTCGTCGTTCGGCCTCGAACCACTTCAACACGGTTCTCACACTGGCTCTTGGCTTGCTACCCTTTTGCACTCTTTCCGCGATTTCCCGCAGCTCTTCGGGAATGTTCTTCATTAGAAGTTCTCCTTGCCCGAACCTCGTAAACGATCCTTGTGGTCCCTTGAGTAGGGTTCTCACGGCTCATCGCAGAATAAGATTCACCCTGGCGACCCAGGGGTTTCTATCCCTTGGACTTCGTTTCAATACCTGGAAACTTGCTCACCAGATAGACGGGAACTACAGCTCCCGGTAGTTTCCAAAGTGATTTGTATTCGTTCACCTTCTCGAGAGTTTGCATGGGCTTTGCTTCCCAGCAAAAGATCAACCCAGTCTGGCTGGGAACGTGTTCGTGATCCGGGTAACTTTGGAGCTTGTATTCGACCTCAACCGATTCCAGGAGATGCTTTTGTGATTCCTTACTTTCTTGGTAGTCGCAGATGAGGTCTATACCCTCAAGCGAGGCGTGCTCTAACGAGCGGAAATGATAGAACGGCAACTTCTGCAAGGCTTCCAACTTCCATAAAACGGCCAGCGTGTCCTTCTCGTTTCTGGGCTCTACGTGGATCAGCGTGCCATCTAAGTAGACCCACTTTTGGTTTGAATCTTGAAGCCTCTGTTTTCTTTGATTGAGCGATTCGCTCAGCTCCTCCCGGCGTAACCTATCTTCATTCTCGACCCACTGCTTGTACGTTGCGAGGTCACGCACTTTTGCAATGGCCTTACGAACGGCCGATTCAAAAGCCCTGCTCTTTGAATCAGCGACGTACCAACTGCGGGCCATGTTTAGATTCAGTTGATCGCACTCCACGACGAAATTGCACAGCTTCGCGGCTGGTCTGAAGTCCCCACGGAACTCGCTGAAGTCCAACGAAAAGTACGGTATGGTCAGCACTGATACGTTAATCCCTACGTTCTTGTTCCCAGGCGTCAAACTGAACTCCGTTCCTGTGTTTCCGGTATCAAGCGTGAATCCGCCCTTTAATGTGACCACGATCATTTCTTTGCCATCGTCCGCTGGTTCTCTGATAGAGGTAGGATCTATGACTACTGTCCTCCAAGTCCCAGCCGCTGGTTTTAGAAAGCGATACCCAGGCACAACTCTTTCTTCGCCTTTGGACATTTCGGGGTGCTTAAGGACGATTTCGGGAAGTTTCGTAGCCCGGTCTTCCCGCGTGCAGCCAACGAGCGTACGGTGGAACAGGTAAACCTTGAGTTTGTCGAGGTCGTATTCTCGGTGCCAACTGCCGCCGTCATATCCAAAAATTGTGATCTTCGTAAAAGAAGGTTGTTCACTATTTGCGGGAAATTCCGCGATGAGTGGCTCCGGCAGCCGAGGGTTGGACCCTTGAAGTGCGCCCAGCGGATCAAGAACCGTTACCTTATACCGCTTCCGGTCCTTGCGCGAGACGGTTTCGATCTCCATCTGGCGACACCAATACATCAGTTTGGCCCCTAGGCCTTTCCACCCGAATTCATCTGCCGAGATTCCAGCTGACCCACTGAAGCCGAGGTTCAAGAAGCGATCCAGCCTGCCCTGTTCTAGTCCCTCGCGCCCCCGGGTCCAGTCCATTCCAATTCCGTCATCAAAGAAAGTGAAGGTCGCTCCGTACTCAGGATGCTTGAACAGGGTTATGACAACTTTCTTCGCCCCGACCTCGGAGGCGCACGAATTCGACAGAGCCTCACGCACCACATCAAGAGGGTGCTCTTTGTTCTCGACCGCCTGTTTAATTAGGCTGGGTCCACTGACCAAGATGTCGTGCAGTCTCGCTTCGCTAAACCCCATGTTTCCATCCCCCCGATCTATCGGAATTGATGCCCGGCCCACAGATATTGAGTCTTATCATGGAGGTGGAAGCGCTCACGCGGGACGTTGAGCTTGCCGCGAACCTTACGGACGGTTCCGGGAATCTTCCATTTCAGCTTTTTTTCGACGTCTTCGTAAGCGCCGCCGAACGGAATTCCTCCAGGCACTGTCTCCTCGTCCACGATGCGCTTGAATTCACGCCTGAACCCACTGAAGTCAGTATTAGGTTTAGGCGGCGTCGGTGCCGGCTCGCCATTCTCTTCGGCCTTCTCGCGCATTTTTTCGTATTCCAGCTTTGAGTATTCGTCAGCCGCGACAGGCCAGGCTGCGCGAATGCGGGTATCTTTCCAGAGTATTTGTGCCCATTCATCGAACTCAACCGGCCCCCCATTCTTTTTCTTTTCAAGCCACCACTCCGCCTTTTCCCGAAGCCACCATTCGAAGGCCTCAACGAATTCGGCAGCATAGGCGATTGGACCGCACTGCCACCCACTACCAACTTTCCATTGTTCATCCCATCGCCGCTTATACACGGGCTGCTCGATACGGCGAATGTGCTCGTTGTCCCGAATGGCAGCGAGACGCCCCTCCCAGAGCCTCTTTCGTGGGGCGGCCCAGTTGTACGGAATCAACTCCACGCTACGCGCAAAGTTGCCCTCTGCCCGCATCCAGAGATGGAACGGCCGCTCCTCCCGGTCTAACGGCGCTGGCTCAACGTCGACCTGGGCCGCCACATGATCTTGTGAGAGGAGACCATAGACAACATAAACCAGCCAGTCCATTTCTTCCTGGCGAGCAATCATCTCGGCGCGAGCCCCCTCCCGAACTGCTTGTGCTTCTTTGTATGCCTTCCGCAGACTCGAAGTGCTGTCAAATCCCATCGCGAAGTCGGGTTCGGGAGGGAGGTAACCAGGCATAAGAACGTTCCACTCCCAATAGGCTTCGCCGTCCTTTTCAAGAAGTTTCCGTAACCCTAATTTGGACAGTTCCTGTCCCCGTTCCCAACATGACTTTGATAGCTGGATTAGTGCATCGGCGAGGCCGCTCATTTTCAATTGAACAGCGTCGGCAATGAGTTTCGGTATGGGCAATTGCTGAAACCTTCGTGCCCTGAAACTCAAAACGATCACGCTCCTCATCCTCGCCTGCACCTTTGTTGAAGCATGTTTGTTTGAGCCAAAACAGAACGCTACTAGAATTAAGCAGCCCCGAAAGAAGTAAGCAAGTCGCGGAATCGCCAGCTAAGACAATTGCGGGACTATGGTCTTTCAGTAGACGTCTGTCCTTAATAGGCTGAAAGTGAGCATGAGTCACGACGTCCGGAAAACCTAGGATCACAGCGGCCTTCGCTTTATCGGCGTCAAACTGATGGAATTCATACCACGGTCTCCGATTTTCATCGTACGTTCCACCGTCAAAATCTGTCCTGTTTCCGAGAATTCGTCGAAACGAATTAAACCAATGTGCCAGTCCAGGAACTCTCTTTAGGTCACTGAGCTTCCAACCGTCTTCGTAGGGATTCAGCAATATTTGCGGTTCTTTCACAGACCAGTTTCGGATTTCGTCTCCCTCCGTAATTCCAACCAATGCTGAGGGTTCTATTCCTTGAGCACGCACAACGTGCTCGGGCACAATAAATATCTCATTCGCGCTAGTTGCCAACATTCGGCCAATGTCCTTTTTAAGGAAACTGCGCAACGGCTTCACGCCCGCACCCGATATAACTTCAAACGTAGGCCATTCTACGAAGCACCAGCGACAAGGGTGAGTAAGCATTGATTGTCGATCACAATCTCCTACTGCGATTCGCAAGTCCTCATATAATTTCCTGAATCCCCACGCCGAGGATATGTGTTGAGCACCTGTGCCCAACAACGATAAAGAGGTGCCGTTATGGTTATGCTCAATCGTTTCCCATAATTTACTTTCCTCGGGTGGAGTCCGCAGATCACCACCACCTGGAAGAATTGTGACGTTGCGTATCGGATCTGTGCCTACTGCCGGACGGTTTGCAGCGAAGATGAGGCAAGTTGGGGTTCCGTGTCCTGGGAATAGAAGTCCCGAGCAATCCACCACTTTTTGCAACGCAATCTGGGAAATCAAATGTTCCACCAAAGGCTTGCCAAACTCGCGCTTCGCAAACCCGTTTGAGACGATGTATCCGAGACTGCCATCAGGTCGCAGCAGAGAAAACGCTACATCCATGAATGGACAAACCAACTGATACGTACCGACACAAACTCGCGGCCAGCGCTGTCGCCAGAGTTCGCGTCTCTCCGGGTTGCGAGCGGTAACGAATGGGGGGTTACCGACAATGACATCGAATCCACCTCGTGTGCCATCCTGCCCGCCAAAGATTCCCGGAAAGTCGATATACCAAGCGAAGTTGAACGGACTATCAAAATCGGCCCCTTCCAGTTTCCTCAGTTGAACGTAAAACTGACTGTCATATTCACGTTTCGTTAGCTTTTCCAGTTTTTCGCGGTCTCGCTCAATCTTCGTAAGTGCTTCAGCAAGCCTTTCCTTTTCCTGAGCGATCCGCTTCCGCTTTGTAGCCGACGTTTCAGTTTCGTCGTGGAAGAGTTTGTCGAGTGCTGATTCATCTCTATCCAGTGCTTTCAATTCCTCTGAAATTATCTCCTGGCTCAGGCTCAGACGCTTTTCGAGGATCTCAATTCGAAGTTTTCGCTTCAGCTCAGCCTTTCTGGCCCGATGCAGCTTTTCACCTTTGTCAGCGATTGCCCGGAAATCGTCAGCATAGCGGCTCGCCTTCTCCGGCATAATCACTATCGGGACTCCAGAGATGTGGTCGTGCAGACTGTCACCGCGGTGGAAGTTCATCTCCAGATTCGGAAGCTGTGAAATCCCCTCAATTGCTCGATTGAATTGCGTCTTATCGGCCTGGAAGGGATCCACCCCAAGGTCGTAATCCACCACGAGAGTTAGCCACAACCTGAGGCGGCAAATCTCGATAGCTTGCTGCTGGATGTCCACGCCGAAAAGACAGTTTTGGACGATGTCCTCTTTCGTCTTCTGCAGCCAAGTGGAACCTTCTCCGCGATGTGGATCGACGTAGCCATTCGCCGCAGTTTCCAGGATGCGGCGCAGGTTGACGAGTTCGTGCATCAATCCGACGGGGAACGCACCTGACCCAACTGCCGGATCGCAGCACTTCAGCGGCACGACCAGGTCTCGAATCTGAACAGCCCGCTCCGGCGTGACAGTCTTCTTAAGGGCCTCGAGTTCCTCCTCATCGAAGCCGTCCGACGCATCGACCAGGAGCAAAGCGCGCAGTTTCGGCCTCCACCCATCTTTGCTCCCGTTTAAAGCAGGTAGATGGCTCACGAGGTACTGGTAGAGAACTTCTTGGCAGATGAAATGGACGACGATGCGCGGTGTGTAATAAGAACCCGTCGCTTTGCGTTTATCAGGCGCCGTTGCCTCTGGGTCCGCCTCTTCCGCGTGCAGCACGATGGACTCAAAGACCTTGCCGAGCATCTCAGGATCAACTGCAACTTCCTGGTTGAGCGGAGTATCCTCCGTGACTGTGAAATTGAACGCTTCAAGTAACTCCTGAAAAGCGTATTGAAACGTCTTGTTCCGGACCCTGAGTGGTGGATTCGTCTTGCGTAAGTCATTCGGCTGAGCGAACTCGTCATCATCGAAGAGACCGCCGTTCAGGAATGGAATCCCAGGAAGGCGTCCACCAGAACCAGGGGCCGAACTCAGTGTCCAGAAGACTTTATCAAGGAACTCTTTGTAGTAGGAGAACCCACCTGGTTTGCTGATGTGCTCCCCAAGATGCTGCGGCAAATAACGACGGTCCTGACTCAACCATCCGCGATTTTGTAGGAAATAAAGAAAGATTAGGCGTTCAAGCAGAAGCTGCGCTTGGGTGTACGCCTCGGCTGAAGATAGCTTTTGAAATTCTAGCAAGTCCTGTTTGACGGCTTCCAGAGCATCGTCGAACCGCTTGAAGAAATCGTTTGTCAGACGTTCTTTGTCGAACGCCTTAGACCAATCCGCTACCCACTTGTCGGGATTTGCGTTATCAGGGGGCCACAGCAGGGAAGGGAGGTTGAACTCACAAACCGTGCGGTTGGACGTGCCCGGTCCCCATCCGAACGTCGTCAGGCGCGAGCCGCGAGGATCACCAAATTTGCTTCGGAAGTATGCGAACCGGTAGGACTGCCAAGCGTGGGTGCAAATAAAGAGCAGGTGGTCGCGCTTCCAGGAGGGAAGAGCGGCATCCTTTCGGCGCGAGCTGACCAGGCCGCGAAGCATCCTTCGCAGGACACCCGCCATGCCTCGCCCCGCCGTCAGGGCGTCAGGGTTCTTGAACTCAAGTACGAAAATTCCCCACGGCTGGCCATGTTCTAGCGGCTGGATTTGCCAGGCACGACCTTTAATGAGGTGCTCATCAAGATTTGCCGCCTTCAAATCTTCGGCCGACCACGAGTAGGCAATTTCCTCGACCTGCCCAGCCTTTCCAACCGGCCAGTTGAGCGTCTTCCTCAGGAGTTCCTGAAAGAAAGATTGCTGGTCGCGGCAGAATACCAGCGCGCCCTCCACCTCTTTAGCAAGCGGTGGCATGACACCACCTTACATTTTGGCCGGACTCACCTGAAGTTTTTCCCCGCACGAGCTTATGAGACCTCCATCCAGGCCTTCAACTTGGCCTTGACGCCAATCGGAGCCTGGACCTTCTTGAAATAAGTGTTCTTAAGGTGGTTTTCAACCTCTCCACGAATTTCGGAAAGCGTCTTGTCAGGAAGAGCGCGACGACGGGGTGTATTGGGAGTGCTTCGAATAACACTGACAATCTCGCTCGCCTCCTCCAATATCTCCTTACTGTCCAGATTGTAGAGATACCATCGCGTATATCCGGCATCTTCACTCCAGGCGGCAATCTCAGTGCCCGCTTCCGGCCGACTCTCGGCGGAAGGCGCCGGAAGCGCGTAGCAAAAGAAGACGGCCTGAGCCCCGGGAGACGGGTGCTGCTTTCCACTGAACACTTTTCCTGGCAAAGCTGACAGGCGATCAGCAAGTCCGGGATTCTCGTGGAGCAGCTTCTGGTATTCGAGGTGCATCGCTTCGGTAGGAGACGTCGTTCCTTCGTAGGTATGATTGAATTCTTTCAAAGCCTCATAGTCGTCTTCTGGCTTCAGCAGCTTCTTACCCTCGATACCGAACGTCTTTGAGATGCGCAGCGTCTTGCGGGCAACTTTTCTGTAAAGGCGAAGCAAATCGTCCAGCTCGTCAGGTGGGAGAAAATTCCAGAATTCAACCGTACCTCGAATTTCGGCTCGGTCAGGATGGTCACGCAACGTTCGCTTTTCGGTTTCTGAACTGAGCCTCCGATCGACACGGCCGATCCGCTGCATCAGTCGAACAGGATTCCAGTGAATGTCGTAGTTGATGATTCGAGTGGCGTCTTGCAGATTCAATCCTTCTGAGAGTACATCGGTGGAGATGAGAATTCGCGTCTCACTCAGGCTTTCAGCAGCCAATTCGGCACTCGAAGAGCCGTTGTAGTAAGGCGCAAACTGCCGAATTATATCGCCGCGATCTCGCTTGACTGCGCTATCGATTTCATCCACGCCCTCGATACCTGCCTTCGTCAGCTCCTGCCTGAGATAGCGCGCAGTCGCCATGTATTCTGAGAAGAGTAGGACCTTATGCCTCTTCATAACAGGATCGGATTTCAGCAATTTGATTAGCGCCTGTAGTTTGTCGTCGTGGCCCGATTTGAACTTCCGCAACTCATCTAGGAACTCCGCGATCTGATCCAGATCATCGAAGCATTCATCGAGGATTTCCTCTACCTTGTATTCTTTCCGGTTGAGTTCTTCTACGTCCTCCAACATCTCCTCAGAGACCACGTCCTCGTCAGCGTCAGCGTCTTCCTCTTCTCCGAAAAGCTCGCGCTGCGTTTCGCGGACATAGCCGATCAATTCCGCGTAGCGCGTCATCCAGCGGTCCAGCCGCTTTCGTTCATGCTCCGTCTGAGAGTGCTTAGTCACCCATGCAAGAAGTTTTTGCAGCAGTGTGTTGCAGGACGCTTCAAACGCACGGGCTGAACTCTCAAACCGCTTCAAGAATTGAACTCGAATCAGACTGACGACTTCCCTCTGACGTCCTTCACGCAGGGGGTCAATACTCGCGTCTGGCCCCTTGTAATATGCAAGGGGATAGTAGATCGCCAGCGAGAAGAGCGGTTTTTCCTTGTTGAATGCCTTCTCAATCAACTCAAGAAGCTTTCCGTACGTTTTCTTGATCGAGTAATCCGCAACCTTGGGGTCCTCGCGCTTCGGGAAGATGGCTTCTTTACCGTTGTGTTGTTGTTGGCTCTGTTTAACATAGGCTCGGCTGCGCTGCACAACCAGTGCCCGAAAGAGTGCGTCATTCGAGAGCACCTGCTCAGCTTCTACTTCGTTAGTCTCCATGCTCTCGTGACCTAGTTCCTTCTGGAGCACCACTCTTTCGAGCTCGTTTTCCATCTTTCGAAAGTGACCTGGTAAAGAATGAATACCGAGGGGTGCGTCCTTGAAATAGTCAGCCTGACGACGAGAGAAAAGTTCGACCATATGTTGCAAGTCGATCAAGCGATTGTTTACAGGAGTCGCCGTCAGGAAGTACAACGCCTTACCCTCAGCGATTTCAAACAGACGCCAGTACCTCGATCGCTCTTTGAGTCCTGGGTTGCGGAAGTGATGCGCCTCGTCCACGACGATTGCATCCGCCATCTCCTTCACACGGTCGAGGCGACGTTGATATTCGCCGCCCCGGAGAAGGTCTGTATGATTGAAGATCACTAGATTGCTGAAATCACCTCCGATATCAGGCAGGTACTTGCGGAGAGATGCTTCCCAGACTGATTCTCTTGCCGCCTTTGGAACGAAGACGGCCACGCGTTTCCGTTCGAGCTGGACCAAGTGCTCAAGAACCATCAAGCCCACGAAGGTCTTACCCAGGCCGACCCCATCGCAAAGAAACGCGCCGCGATAGCGCCGAGAAATCTTCATCAAGGCGCCATAACCCTCCCGCTGGTACTGGTCCAAAATCGGATACACCCTAGATTTGGTTTTCTCCCACTCATCAACTGTCATTTCGTGGCCGCGGAAGAACTCCTGAAGTGCCTTGGCATATATGTCGAAGGGCACATACTCGCGAATGTGCCGTTCGATTACCCTCAGCACTTCCCCTGTGACGTCTTCTGCCTCGTTCCAATGCCGCTCGTACCACTTCTGAAGCTCTTCCACCTCGCGTCGGATTTGCACGTTCAATTCAACGTTGTCGGTGAGGCCGGGCAGAGTGAAGTTACTTGAACCAACCAGTGCAGAAGACCCCACCACAACCTGTTTGGCGTGAGTGATGTAGGCTTTAGCGTGGAATTTTTCTTTCACGTAGACTCGGCATTCAATTTGCTTCTTTCCAAGCGCCTGCACAATCGCCGGCACGCCGGTCAAGAAATCGTTCTTCTCTTTCTCTTGTTCAATGCTTGAATCCAGCACCGCCCGGATTCGTTGAGTTCCGTCCAGTAGGGCGTTTCGTGTGCGTTTAGAGACCTGATCCCCCATAAGCACACGCAGTTTCGTCAGTTTTTGCCATTGACCATCGAGGGCGAGGAGAGATCCAATCTCAAAGTACCCCGTCGCAATGTCAAAGGTATGGGCCAGATCGGCCCAGTCGTGTAGATAGCGGAGAACCTTCCAGTCTTTCTCGGCATTGTCAACTATGAATAGATCACCACCGCGTCGCTCTTCAGGTTTGTCCATTAGCTTCCGTCGTCACCAAGATCGGCCGACCTTTTTGGCTGGTGCAAAGATATCAAGATATGCTCTCAGTTGCTCAATTTCTGTATTTCAAGAACCACCAAAGTGTCAAGCTCGATACCTCCCAACGGGGCAAAACGTTGCCCCGAGCAAGAAATGTCGGCACCGGCAGACATTCGCTAGACTATCGTTGGCTAAATAGCTCCTATTCTTGATCCGCGGTCGCCATAGCTTGTCGTGGAGGGTACCTGCGTACCGCCTGTTTTTGCGCTTGGTACCATATCAAACCCCGAGCTGAAGACCCATATTGCAAGAAGCCAAGGAGCACACGTGTGGACTTAATGGCGGCGCCGGACAGACGGAAGTTTCAGGTGCGTTGTGATGCAGGAAGTCCAGGGCGATTTGAGGTTGGCACGGACACCCTATCGGTGCGTGTCGGCCAACGGATGCGAGGGGGAAAAGAGGAGGAGATGTGGGATTCCGTCCACATCCTATGCAAAGAGCAGCCGGATGGCTCCCTTACCGTTGAGGTGCTTGTTTGTCACCCAGACTGGGAAGAAGCACAGACAATTGCCGCGATTCATTCGCGTCCTCAGGACGGGGACACAGCAGCGCCGGGTCTAAAGTGTGATCTCGAACTTCGTCGATCTGGCGGCCTGCACCGGGCGAGCGGCGCACAATAAAACTACTCAAAAACTACACATAGGCTTGGACCGCCTGGAGCCTATAAGCGGCCATCTGCCTGCTACATATCAGCGGCCTCGGGATCTTTGCGCTCCAGGTGCCTGAACTTGGGCATAAGCTTCAACGTACGTTCAACAACCTCCCTTGGGTCAGCTTTGAGCGCTTGTGAGATGAAAATGACGGCAGTTAACGTCGGAGTATGTTTGCGCCGTCCTAGTTTGCCTATGTACTTTTCTGTGTAGCCGCTCATCGAAGCCACCTCATGGAGTTTGAGCTTACAATCCTGGCGAAATTCCGCGAGAACACGAGCAAATGCTGCCCGCACGACAGGATCCTGCCTGTGCGACTTCCTCCCGCTTTTGCCGCCCTTCTTCGCCATGGACGGCCCAATAATGAGTGGTTGCAAAACATAGTGCCAGGAACTATACTATCCCTCGTAAATAAACCTTAGAGCCGGACCAAAGTGACTGTGTTGGAGAATGCCAAATGAGTAGCCGTCAGATCTGGCGGGATTCTCTGCGTCTTCTGCGGTTGCCGGGGAGCAGATTCTCCACCCTCTGTACTAGCTGTGCACCTGTGGTGTCCAGCGCTCTGGCGATCTCAAGTATGGCAGTCAGCGAGGGGCTATTTTTGCCTCTTTCCAAGAGGCTGATGTACTTCGGGTGGTATCCGCTTTCAAAAGCGAGAGTTTCCTGCGTCATACCGCGTTCTTCTCTTAGCGTCATCAGAACGCGAGCAAAGGCCCTCTTCTCAAGAGATCCGCGGTCCGTGAGGCTGGCTGACGACATGATCGACAGCCTAGATCGTGGTCCCTGTCACTACATTATGCCACAAACTATACTATCCGTTTGCGCTGGCGTAAATGTGCGTGCATACCATGACGTTCGCAACCGACACCAGCGGCACAAGATTGTGACGCGCACGAAACTTCGGCTCGAGGCTCTCCAGGCAGTGCCAAGGCTTGTAGAGAGGGGAATCCTTTAGTCATGAAGCCGGTGGGCTTGCGAATTTCATTGCCAGCAAGTGATCGGGAGCTCTTGCGTCGGCTAGCGGACGATTCAAGAGATGCGGAAGCGCTCGTCGCGCTATACGAAATTCACAGAAAGCAAATTAGGAGAACGGCGATCCGCTGGTTTGGGCGGAATTCCGAAATTTGCAACCGCGCGGTCAACAGCATATTGGTTTCCATTGGTAGGCGGGCGGGAACGTTCGATCCGCGAACGGAAGATGCCGTGGAATGGATTGGGCGCTCCGCTGACGCTGAGGCGAGAAGACTGCGCGAAGCACTGGATGCAGGCTGCGGCAGGGGCAGGCGTACAAGGAGGGCCATGTGAGCCCTCGAGCAGTGCCCAGACGAGAGCGTCTCTCTTGGTCAGGCCCTGGAGAAAGTGAGAATTCTGCAGGAGCGGTTCGGCGGATCGGGCTGGTCGGAAAACAGACCACAAATTCAGATCGAAACATCTTAGCGGCAACGTCATTTCCTACCGAATGGTCTGCTTGTTTCATCCTCCTCCATCATGTCGGTTCTTTGCCCTGGCCTCCGCTGAAGGCTGCGCCCATGGGTGATTTGCGCTGTGCACGCCAAACTAGATCAGGCATAGTTCGATTACTGAGGACTAACAGCAATAGAACGACAGATCGATTGGCCCGTAAGCTCTTTGGTTTTCACCACTTGCCAATTGTCTTGGGATTCAGGGGGATTGACAATTGCTGGTTGTCGGGATACATGGGCATACATAGAGGAAGGCCGGAGCGTGGTGGACTGGCTACCAATTCAAGCAATTCTGTCCCCAGAAACAACGAAGAAAGTTGAAGGAAAGACGAGTTGACCTCATACGGGAAGCGTCTAGGGGTCGGAACTGCGATTCATTCCCAGTGGTCGGTTTCCCGACCACTTGAAGGCGTGGAACTGTCTCTTCATGTTTGGACTCGGATTCCCAGGTGCTCTAGAAAGAGCCAGCGGTCAACTCAGTCCGAACCCTTCCTATTTTCGAGAACTTGCGCATTGCCGGGACAGGGGGCGAGCTGATGGACAGTTTGCCGATAGAGTTGCGGCTCTGCCCTTCGCTGCGAGAGACGGATCAATTCCGTGCGCCAGATGCAGCCAGCACACAGTTAGATTCGTGTTCCGACGGAAGGCTTATTGAACTCTTCAAGAACGGCTCCAAAGAGGCCATGGATGTCCTTTATTCTCGCTACAGACGTCTGGTGTTGAGCACGAGTTTAAAGATCTTGCGCAACCACGCTGAAGCTGAGGACATTGTTCAGGATGTGTTTCTGGAAATCTGCAAGCGAGTCGACCTCTTTGATCCAGCACGAGGAAGCGTGAGACTGTTCATTCTCCAATATGCCTACTCGCGCAGCCTGGACCGTCGCAAATATCTGGCCCTTCGTCATTCCAATGGCCACTCGTCGAACGGAAATGGGAACCAAGTTCACCGAGAATTCGAGCTTGACTGTGCTCCGAGCGCTCTGGACTTATTGACATTCGAGGAGCGCAGACACATGATCTGCGAAGCGCTCGGAGTTCTATCACCCAAACAGAGAGAGGTTTTCCGCCTCATCTGCTCCCAAGGGTTGCTGATAAAAGAGATTGCTGAGCGATTGAGTGAAACGGAAGGCAACGTCCGTCACTATTATCATCGGGGGCTGAAGAAACTAAGGCAGGAGTTGGGGAATCTCTTGGGTCAGAACGGGAAGTGATTCCATGCTGTTGAATAGCGAGAAGGCGGATCACGAGCGCTTCGGCGAGCTTTCGGCATTGGCTGCGATCGGTCAGCTGACAGCGGAAGAGAACCAGGAGCTGAGGGCACACTTGGAGTTGTGTGCCTCCTGCCGCGAGGAATATCGAGATTTTTCAGAGCTTGCGCTGAAGCATGTTCCGCTAGCATATGGATTCGGAGGCGATGACTCTTCTGCTGGGGAGACAATTGCGTCGGCGGTTCCAGAGCACGCATGGCAGCGTCCGAATCGGCCGGAAAAGATTTGGCAATTGGTACGCTCAGTTCCGGTTCATGTATATGCCGGAATCGTTGTTTTGAGCGTGTCGGCCGCAGTGTTTGCCCCAACGGTCTATAGGCATGCAAGGGTTGATCGCCTTCGAGTGGAAAGACTTGCGAACCTAGACGAGGAGAATGCTCGGCTTCGCAATCAGGTTGACCACCTCTCTGCCCGGGCAAACCAGGAGGCGCCGACCGAAAATCCCCGTGTTTCTGCCGGCCGTGCTTCCGGGACCGCCAGTCCCGCCGATGATCATTCGAAGTTGTTTGCCCGCAACCGCGATCTCGAGTCGCGATTGAAAGCCGCGACAGATGAGCTTCTGACACTGAAGGAACAAGCGAACTCCGACTCGAACCGGGAAAGTGAACTGTCAACAAGATTGGCCGAGACGCAAGCAACTCTTTCGAAACTCAAAGAGGAAATGGATGCTGAGCAGGAAGTCCATGCCCGAGATATGGTAACGATTCACGAGCAGCAGCAGCGGCTGAGCCATGCGGAAGAACGATTTACCGCCGCGATGGATTCCATGGAGCTGGACAAGAGGCTCCTGGCGGCGGACCGGGACATTCGAGACCTCATGGGTGCCCGAAACCTGCGCATCATAGATGTATTTGATGTGGACGGGAAGGGAAGGACCCGGAGGCCCTTTGGTAGGGTGTTCTTCACAGAAGGAAAGTCGTTGATCTTTTACGCGTTTGACCTGGAAGGCGGACGGCCCGAGGTGCAGTCTGCTTCTTATCAAGCGTGGGGTTTTGACGGCTCATACAAAAATGCAGTCGCTAGTCTGGGCATCTTCTATCGAGATGACAAGAACGCGAATCGTTGGGTACTCAAGTTCGATGATCCGGACGTTCTGGCGGAAATCGACTCCGTGTTCGTGACCATCGAGCCGCCAGGAGGCAGCAAGAAGCCGACAGGAAACAAACTTCTCGCCGCGTACGTAAAGGCTAGCCTCAACCATCCTTAGTTTAAACGTCCTCGAAGTTTGGCTTTCTCAATTGCAGATGTAACTTCACTCTTCGCTGATCAAGTTCTCACGGGCGATCTGAAGAAAGTCGATTACACAAACCTTACAAGAATGTTTCAGGCTGGTAAAAGACGTTAAGTCTGGCCGGAAACTCCCACAGAAGGTCAGCACTAAGCGGTCCATTAGAGGTGTGAGCTATGAAGCGCGGATGGGGATCCTTCTTGGTGTGTCTTTCAATGTTGGTGGTAGGAGTGAGTGTGGCTCTCGCAGACGAGCTTGCAACTCTAACGGGCTACCTTACGGATCCCAACGGCCTCAGGGTACCAAACGTAACAGTGCAGGTCACCAATGTTGACACGAATATTAAATATTCTGGCGAGACGAATGATGAAGGTCTCTATCGAGTGTCGAGCATTCCCACCGGGACCTATCGCGTGGTCGTTCAGAAAACCGGCTTCAAGACCATCGTGAAACAAGGCGTCGAGCTACACGTTCAAGACGTGATCGCCCTTAACTTTCAGCTGGAGGTTGGTTCAGTCGCCGAGAGCGTCACTGTCGAAGCCGGCGCATCGATGATCAATACGACGAGCGCTGCGGTGAGCACGGTCGTGGATCAGACCTACGTGAAAAACATGCCGCTGAATGGGCGCAGCTTTCAGGATTTGATTTTGCTCACCCCTGGTGCAGTCACGCAGACACCTCAGGTTTCCCAATTGCCGCGCATTTCGGGTCAGAACGGCGAGTTCAGCATTAACGGCCAGCGAACGGATGCAAACAACTACACAGTGGACGGGGTGAGCGCCAACGTAGGAGCGACTGCTGGTGATAACATGACTACAGGTGCGGGTGCCAGCGGTTCTCTTGCTGCCGGGACAGCTCTGGGAACCACGCAGGCGCTGGTTTCTGTGGATGCTCTCCAGGAATTTCGCATACAGAGCTCTAGCTATTCGGCAGAATATGGTCGTAATCCTGGTGGCCAGTTCGCGTTTCAAACGAAATCGGGTACCAATCAGTTCCACGGTACCGCTTACGACTACTTGCGGAACGACGTTTTCGATGCCCGAGACTGGTTTACCAATTACTTTGCTTTGAAGAAGCCCGCGATTCGGCAGAATGATTTCGGCGGCACGCTTGGCGGACCGGTCAAGGTTCCTGGCTTGTATAACGGTAAAGACAAGACGTTTTTCTTTGTCTCCTATGAAGGGCTGCGCTTAACTAGCCCGCAACCAGCCGCAACCATCTTCGTCCCCGATGCTACCCTGCGCGCAAGTGCGCCGGCACCTCTCAATCAGGTACTGAACGCCTGGCCCCTGCCGAGCCCCAACGGGATTGACGACACAACAAACGGTTTTGCCCAGTACATTGGTAGCTGGTCCAACCCGAGTTCGCTCGATTCAACCGGTGTCCGGTTCGACCATGTCGTAAACGATAAGCTGAGGCTCTTCTTTCGTTTTAGTGACACGGGCTCCAGCTCAGCAACTCGAGCCGTCGGGCGAAACTCTCCAACTGATAGTACCGAAGCGGCTTATACCATGCGGACCTACACGGCTGGTGTCACTAGTTTTCTCTCAAGCCGCCTCAGCAATGAGTTCCGCCTCAATTACAGCTCTAACACGACGACGACCCGTCTTTCCATTGATTCTTTCGGTGGCGGCACACCTGTGGATCTGGGGCAGCTTACGGGCCTTGGCCCTGATTCATGGCCGTTCCTTATCGTCATTTATGGCGGTTATTTTGCTTTCCTCCAACAAAATCACCAATTGGGCTCTCAGAAACAATGGAATGTGGTGGACGCTGTGAACCTCTCTGTGGGGCACCACCAATTCAAATTTGGTGCCGACTATCGCAGGCTAGCGCCCTTTGCTCAGAATCCTACTTCCCGCGCGCCCTACATCTATCTCAGTAGAGCCAGGGTGACATCGAATACGGCACTTATGACTCCGACGGCCAGTGCACCTGCATACCCCTTGTACATGAACTTCTCGGCATTTGCACAAGATCAATGGAGAGTGTCGCAGCGTCTGAGCCTCTCCTTCGGACTTCGTTGGGAGGTGAACCCGGCCCCGGGAGCAAACAGAGGATTGAAGCCCTATACGATACAAGGATCCAGCCCTGATACATGGTCGCTGGCGCCGCAGGGCACGCCGCTGTGGCAGACCACTTGGTACAACTTTGCGCCTCGGTTGGGCGTCGCATACATATTGAGCAACAGTCTAGGCCGGGAAACGGTAGTGCGCGCGGGTGGCGGCGTTTTCTTCGACACCGGTCAACAGTTGGGGTCAGAGGGCTACATTAATGGGCCAGGGTTTGCTGCATTTGGAGCGACTCGCACTCTATCTTTTCCGGGGAATCCGGCAGCGCTGATTCCTCCCATCGTCAACCCGCCTGTGCCGCCATTCGGAAGTGTTGTTGTGTTCGGCTTCGCTCCGCATCTGCAACTGCCGTATACTCTCCACTGGAATGCTAGCATCGAGCAAGCGCTGGGCAAGTCACAAGCTCTGACGCTCTCTTATGTCGGTTCGCACGCGACGAGGTTGTTGCAGCGCAATTTCTTTCAACCCAACAATCCGAACATAACCTTTGTGTATTTTGTGCAAAACCGTCTCACCTCGGACTACGATGCGTTGCAGGTTCAAGTTCGACGAAGACTAAGCCACGGGTTAACGGCACTGGGTTCCTATACGTGGTCCCACTGTCTTGATTACGGCTCTCAGAACCTCGTCTACGGATACCAGCGAGGAAATTGCGACTTCGACGTCCGCCACAATCTTTCTGCCGCCTTCTCGTATGATCTGCCGGGTGTGGGGCATAACCAATTTGTGGCGGCAGTGTTACACCACTGGGGTATCGATGATCGAGTCAGCGCAAGAACTGCTTTTCCGATTACGTTACACGGAAATGAGATCTTCGATCCTGTAACCGGAGAAGCCATGGAATCAGGGTTGAACCTTGTGTCGAACCAGCCGATCTATCTCTACGGTGCCAATTGCACGAGTGTTCTACAAGGGCTTGGAGATCTTGCTCCGGGGAAGGGATGTCCGGGAGGTCGGGCGATTAATCCTCAGGCTTTTACTAATGTTAGCTCTGGACTCGGCAATGCTCCGCGCAATTTTGCGAGGGGGTTTGGGGCATGGCAGATGAACTTAGCTATCCGGCGGGATTTTCCGATCCGTGAAGGGTTGCAGCTGCAATTCCGCGCCGAGGCTTTCAACATCTTTAACCACGCGAACTTTGGAAGCATCAACGCTAGCTTTGGCCAGAAAACGTTTGGACAGGCTACGGGCACGCTTGCGAATTCGCTGGGTGCGCTGAGTCCACTTTATCAACAGGGTGGACCGCGTTCGATCCAGTTCGCACTCAAACTTGTCTTCTAAAGCACTTCCTTCGCAGGACGCGGCTTATGTTGAGCTCGCCAGAAGGAATGCAAAGCCTGTACGAAGGCCAAGGTTCACGAGGAAGCAAGGTTGTTCAGCTTCTCCAATACTGCGAAAGGGAGACGCGTGAACTTGCGAAAAGAGAAGGTCGTTCGGTTCTTAATTTTAAGCTTCTTAGGCCTGACTGGCACAGGTTCTACGGTTGCATCGGCGCAGCGAGCGAAGAAGCCCTTCACCGTCGCCGATGAGATCGGGCTGGCGCTTTTTAGCGGATCTAGAGAACACGTTCGGTTTTCGCCCGACAGGCAGTATTTCGCCGTGTATAGCGAGCGAGGGCGGCCTGAGGTCAACCTTGTCGAAGATTCCCTGCGGTTCTATCTCCGCCAGGATGTGGAAAGCTTCCTAAAGCATCCTGACGCGTCCCAAACGCCGTCTCCGGTTTGGGTCGTTGCTGTCTCTGATAAGGAAGGCCTCATCATCGGTGAGTGGTGCTGGTTGGGGGACTCCAGCGGCGTGGCCTTCTTGGAGCGCACGGCCGTTGGCAATCAGCGGCTCGTTCTAGCTGATCTTCGAACAGAGACAATCGAACCGCTGACTTCCGGAATGGAGACAGTGGCGAAGTTCGATGTCCGCGATCGACAGCACTACGTCTACACCGCCTTCAATCTAGCAGCCGAGCCGCGCGAGGTGAAGGCCGAGCGTCTGGCGCCGGCCATTGTGGGTACCGACCGTTCCATCGTTGAACTGCTTTTTCCGGATGATTCAGCTTTCCTATCGCACCGCAACCGCTACTATCTCTGGGCGGTTGTTGGAGGCAAGCGCTTCGAGGTCAAGCATGATGGTGCTCCCCTCGTTCCCGAAGAAACCAAGGGTGGCCTATATTTGGCGCTGTCGCCGGATGGGCGGTCAGTTGTCGCGACGTTGCCGCTTCCCAAGGCCCCGTCATCATGGGAAAAGCTGTATCCGCCGCCTTACGCGTCCTCCCCGTATCGCATTCGCGCTGAAGAGCCTGCAAGCCAGTACGTCCGGATCGATTTGCAAAGCGGCGAAGTAGAAGTCCTTATAGACGCACCGACAAGCAATGACGGCGGCTGGTATTGGGGAAGCGGCATCCCCAGTTGGTCGAGTGACGGCGAGGCCATCTTGTTGCCAAACACCTTTATTGGCGCAAAAAATGATGTGCCGTCCCGTCCGTGCGTCGCGGTTGTGGATCTTTTCTCTAGCATCAGCACTTGTGTGCAGACGTTGCAAGGCCCTACCGAGACCGGTTGGGAGAAAGGTTCCCATACCGTCGACAGCGCACAATTTGTAGGCGGGGACAGGCGGCGGGTCATAGTAATTCTTAGCAATCGTGACGACTGGTCGAAGAGCACCACCCAATATCGACGCGTGGCCGACGGAACGTGGAAGATTTCCGAGCAGGTCCAGGGGCTGCCGGCAGGGGGCGACGCTGAACTCGAAGTCACTGTGAAGCAAGGGCTCAATGACCCTCCGCAACTCGTTGCCACAAACAAACGGATATCGCGAGTCATTTGGGACCCTAATCCGCAACTCAAAACACTAGAACTTGGTAAAGCCCGCGTGGAAACTTGGAAGGACAAGGACGGACGTGACTGGCGAGGTGGACTCTACCTACCCAGCGACTACACGCCACTACGGCGTTATCCGCTTGTGATTCAAACGCACGGTTTCAATGAATCGGAGTTTATACCCTCAGGAGGCTATTCGACAGCCTTCGCGGCCAGAGCGCTCGCTGCTATCGGCATAGCCGTCTTACAAGTTCGAGAACCGTGTGCTATTGCGATGCGTGACGAAGGGCCTTGTGCCGTTGCCGGTTACGAAGCTGCTGTAAATAAGTTGGTGTCGGAGGGATTGGCTGATCCTGAGAAGATCGGGATTATCGGGTTCAGCCGAACCTGCTTTTATGTGATGGGCTTGCTCACTGCGAGTTCCCTTCACATCAAGGCCGCCTCCATCACTGACGGCCAGATGATAACGTATTTCCAGTACATCGTATGGGTCGGATTTGGTGATGGCAGCATTCCTCAGCAATTCGATTCGGTGATCGGTGCGCAGCCCTTCGGTGCGGGCTTGCAACAATGGCTCAAGCGCTCTCCTGGTTTCAATCTTGATAAATTAACGTCCCCATTATTAGTCGTTGCCGAGGGACCTTTCAGCTTGCTCTGGATGTGGGAGTCGTACGCGGCACCTCACTATCTGCAAAAGCCAGTGGACTTAATCATGTTGAATACCTACGAGCACGTCTTGACCAATCCAGCAGTGCGCATGGCTTCGCAGGGCGGATCGGTGGACTGGTTCCGCTTCTGGCTGCAGGACTACGAAGACCCCGACACCGCCAAAGCCGAGCAATACTCTCGGTGGCGCGAACTTCGCAAGCTGGCAAGGGAGCAGCAAGAAGCACGCCTCAAGCCGACTCAAACTAGCTTGATTTTGCATAACTCACCCACTTGCGCTCTTTGTTTGGGATAGGAGATGTACCGCAAGGCTGGTCGAGGTATTTGCTGGCAACGAGGCTGCCGGAGCGCCCAGCAGTTCGGGCGCTCCGGCAGATGCTTACTTACTCCCAGTCTTCATATGCACTGCTGGCTTCATTGGTCCCGCTGTCAGTTTGGGGAGGATTGGCCTTCCCCGCACTCTGAATGGCGTCGATCGCGGGCGTCAATGCCGTCAGTTCTGGCGTTTCGTATTTCATAGTGTTCACCTCCTTCCTTTGTCGGCGTTCGCGTACACAGCTAGCTAGCTGAACTCTTGGGCTGAGCGGGCCCTTGCAGTTCCTGAGGCTTAAGAGCCGAGAAATACTCTTGGTAACTTGCGAACATAGAGTTTGTTGGAACCGCAAGGACTGTCTGGGCCACGAGATGGCGTAGCCAAGACTCAAACGTCAGCGTGCGCATTAGGCTTTCGATAGGAATTTCCTGATTGCGGTGAACTTTCTGCAAAGCTTCCACAAACCGATCTCGATTAATGATCCCCACGGAACTGCTGACCATGTGCTGCCCAAACTCCACCAGACTTGGCCATTCTATTGAACTGTCCCTCAACGGCCGTGGGGGAACAAAGGCCTTTCGCTTTCGGTCGAGGACTTTGTCCGGGACAATACCGACAAGGGCACGCTTCATCAGGGAGCGGCGCTGACCCGCGCGGACGATCTGTTCGCGAGGGATAGCGTACATAAATTCCAGCAGGCCTCGGTCAAGATAGGGATAGCGCAGGTCGCGGAGCAGTTCTGATCGGGGAGCAAAGTCCGCTAGTAACCTGCGCAAACTCTCCAATTTACTGATGTTGTCCTGAAAGCTTGGCAAAGAACTGAAGAGCCTCACCCGAGATGGATAGCCGCAAAGAGCGACGCGATTCCGATGGACGAAGCCTGAATCGAACCAGAGAGCAGGTCGCGTCTCTCTGGGGACGCCTGCGAGGGAGTGAGTGAAAAATCCCAGAACGGCTTCCCTGAGTAAAGGGAGCCGAGGTTTTCTCATCTTCATAGCCCAGGCGTTCAGTTGACGAGCGAATGTAAAGAATCGTGCTCGTGCCAGGAGATTTTGGAATTCTGGTATAGGGGTTGGGACACCGTCCCCCGTGACCTCGCCTCCCCCGATTCCGGAGAGCACAACACGATATTTCTGTGACAGCATATGCGCTGCATACTGCTTGAAGAGTCCGGGAAAACTCTTATTGGGGATCGGAGTTGCCGCAAAGCGATCGCTTTCAAAGTCGGACGCGAAAGGCCTTTGTGAGTTGACTTCTCTTTCTTCTCTTTGTCTTAGTGCTGCGAGGTTGATGTGGTAGCCGGTGCGGCCGCGTTTTTCTTCGACTGTGGTGAAGTACCGGCGTTCGTTCCAGCCGGGTTCGATGTGGTCGTAGGAGTCATCGTACCAAGAGATGGTGCCGAGGCGGGGGTGGGCGTCGCTGCGGGCGATGACGGTATCCGCCATGCAAACGATCGAGGACGAGTCCATCCCGCCGCTGAGTTCGGCGAGTAGGGGACGATCAGAGCGGAGTCTGGGCTGAATGGCTTGGGCGAAGGCCCAGCGGAAATGTTCCTCGTATTCGGCGTCGGTGCGGTAACGGATTTTCTTCTCCGGATCGAAATCCCAATACTTGCTGACGGTGTGCTCTCCGAGACGGAGGAGCACGGACGAAGACGGCGGGACGGCATGGATGCCTACGTACGGTGTTAGGTGTGCGGCTGGAAATACTATAGCGAACCAGCCGGCGATGTATTCTTCGTTTAGCTCGAAGGTCTTTCCGGCAAGACGGACGAGCGGATCGAGGATGGTGCTCCAGGTAACCTGATTGTTGTCGAATGAATAGTAGAGATGGCGCGCGCCGATCGGGTCTTTGGCCAGGATGAGGGAGCGATTGACTGAGTTCCAGATGGAGACCGCCCAATCCCCGATGAGCTTGGCAAAGCAGCTGGTACCCCATTTTTCGTACGCCGCGGCGACAATCGCAATGTCCGTCGAGCTGATAGTCAGAGAGCCCCGCAGCTGACTAAGAAGCTCGGCGCGATTGTCCAACCGGCCGTCCCAAGTGATGATGACGCCGGAAGAGGAAATGTGTGGCTGTGTTTCGCGATGCGATTCCTTCGTGGTGTAGAAGGCGCGATAGAGGATCCTTATCCCACCTTTGGAATACTCCTCGTCACTATCGGGGCCGTACGGAGCAAGAGTCGCGCTGACTTTTTCGATGTAGTCCGGCGCGGGCGGCTGGCCTTCGAAATTCCATCTTCCAAACTGGACGCTCATGATTCGCTCCCCGCGCTCCTTTACGGGCGCGGCCCTTCGTCCCTCAGGATCAACTGAAGCCGCGCCGCTACATAATCTACGCAAACCCACACGTTGCTAGCCTTGGACGGAAGCCTGCCATGCCAACTCAGGCTTCAGGTTTGTGTCTAGGTTTACAATCCCTAAGGTGCGAATATTTCTGAGCCAAGCTTCGACGCACATCGTACGCACCAAGGTGAGCGTGGGGACTTCTTCGCCACGCCGCCCCTTCTGCAAGGCCTCAAGGAGACGTTCCGAATCAACAATCCCCAGCGAATTGCTCACCATGTGTTGGGCCATTTCCGCCGAATTGGGCCATTCCCTCGAGATACGTACAAGCGGCGACCTGGCAACAAACGCTTTCCTCTTCCTGTTCAGGATCTCGTCGGGAACGATGCCAACGAGCGCGCGACGCATCAGGGAACGGCGCTGGGTCGGGCGCACCAATTGTTCCCGCGGGATCGCGAACATGAATTCCAGCAAGCCTCGGTCTAGGTAGGGATAACGTTTCTCGAAATAAGGGTCGAATGGCAAAGCCTTGCACGCCAGTTGCCTTTGCAATCCATCGAGTGTGCCCACATTCTCTTGGAAACTCGGCAAACGACCGAACAGTTTCATCCTGAATGGATAGCCGGTTAGCGCCTCCCTATGGCGCTTCACAAAGTGGGACTGCAGCCATGGGGCCGGCCGCAGGTGTTTCGGGACACCCACAAGCGCGGGGGGGAAGAATCCCCGCACGGCTTCAAAGAAAAGATGGAACCAAGGCTTTCTTTTTTCGAGTGCCCAGACTTTCAGTTGATGAGCCAGGGCCCCGAGCCGTGCTCTCGCGAGAAGGTCTTCGAGTTCCGGTACGGGCGTTGGCACGCCACCCATAGTCTCGTCGCCACCAATGCCGGAAAGCACGACCCGATTGCCCTGCGAGGTCAGGCACATCCTGATTTGCGTGGAAGTGCGGCCATCGTAGCCAAGGCTCGGCACAAAACAGTCGCTAGGAGATTCGGGAGGTGGTTCGGGCGTGGGCCTTTTTGCCGGATCTTGCGGACTGACATCGATGTGCCAGCCGGTGCGGCCACGCCTTTCTTCGACTTTGGCGAAATAGGGACGCTCGTTCCAATTGGGTTCGGAATCGTCGTACATTGAGAGCGTATCGAGCCGCGGGGTTTCGGCGGCGCCGCGGGCGATGATGGTATCGGCCATGCAGACGATGGAGGAGGAGTCTCTGCCGCCGCTAAGTTCGGCCAGGACCGGTCTATCGGAACGGAGTTTACGCCGGACGGCTTTAGCGAAGACGGTGCGGAAGTGCTCCTCGTATTCGGCGTCGGTCCGGTAACGGATTCTCTTGGCGGGATCGAAATCCCAATACTTGCTGACCGTGTGCTTTCCGGGGCGGAGGAACACGGACGAAGACGGCGGGACGGCATGGATACCGACGCAGGGTGTGAGATGCACGGCCGGAAACATAGCGAACCAGCCGGCGATGTATTCTTCGTTTAGCTCGAACGTCTTTCCAGCAAGACGGACGAGCGGATCGAGGATGGTGCTCCAGGTGACCTGATCTTTGTCGAACGAATAGTAGAGATGGCGCGTGCCGATGGGGTCCTTGGCCAGGACCAGCGAGCGATTGACGGGATTCCAGATGGAGAGCGCCCAGTCGCCGATGAGCTTGGCAAAGCAATCGGCGCCCCATTTTTCGTAAGCCGCCGCAACGATAGCAACGTCCGTAGAATCGAAGGCCAGAACATTTCTCAGTTCGCTGATAAGCTCGGCGCGATTGTCCAAGCGGCCGTCCCACGTGATGACTGCGCCGGACGGGGAAACATGCGGCTGCGATTCACGGCGCGATTCCTTCGTGGTGTGAAAAGCGCGATAGAGAATCTTTACGGCGCCCTTGGAATACGATTCGTTGGTGTCGGGTCCGTACGGAGCGAGAGTTGTACTGACCTTCTCGAAGTAGTCCGTGGCTGGTGGCTGGCCTTCCCAATTCCATCTTCCAAACTGCGCGCTCATAATTCGTTCCCTCTCTGCTTCCGGTTAGTTCTTAGCACCTGTCGAGCACTCCGTACATTTCGGGCGTGTACGACTTGTCGTTCACTACGCGGCCATCGACTTCAACCCAGGCGTGGGCTTTGAAAGGCATCTGTTGGGCGCCAATGACCATCTGAGCAGGCACGCCGTGTCGCTTCAAAAGGGACGCTGTGGCTGCAGATCGTTGTAGACAGAGCGCCTCTTTCCAATACCAGATGCAGGCCATGTCCACCGCGGAACAGATCTGCTTGACGGCATCCCGCGATGGAGTCTTCTTGGCGACAGCACAGTGGCGAACTTTGTTGTGGAGCGCGGCGAAGTCTTTTCGCGCTAGATAGAAATCAAAATGAATCAACTTCAGGTAAGCTTGCAGCACAAGAAAGGACATGAGAAAACCCTCCTGATAAACAGTTAGCTGCAACTGGTCATATAGAAGCTCCGGATGATGTCATTCGCTGCAAGCCTTTCCACTACGGAGGGATTGCCCAACTCGGTTGACTCCTTGAGCGACGTCTGCCTGTCTGCGCGTAATTTCGGCAGACAGCTACCACTCAGTAATCGGAGTCCGAGCTTCTCCATTGCATACAAGTCGCCGTCCTGAGCGGGGCTTCGAAGCCATCGTTCGCCCTCACTTGCTGAGCTTTCCAGCCATCCACCGAAGCTCGAAGGCGAAACAATGTTCTTGATGGAGGATTTCCCTTGTCTTTTTAGAACAACGATGGAATCCAGACCAAGGCCTAACGCCGAAGCCTTAGTGTCAATTTCAGTATTCCTGGCGACTGTAGCGGCTGCGTTCGTTGCTGTCATCGAACTGAACCTCCAGAGTCTCGGCTATTTCTCAGGTATCCCTCGAACTTGCGATCGGCCAAGTCACTTTGCAGAGGGCTGGGCGGCTAGATATGTTTTTCATCTCGTTCGCGATGGTGCGGAACGTCAGCTCTTCAGTCAACTACAAACAGTACGCATTTCCGGCCAATGTACGCAGATCCGGCCATAAACTTGGCCGGAAGGACAGATCTCCAAATCAAGCGTTGTTCGTAGTTACAGAAGAGAAGTCTTGGCCTCGGGTTCCGATGTGACGGGCCTGTTCCGGTGGCTAAGCGCATGGGTTATCTATACTTATTAACGTTACCCCGTTAGTGAATAACACCTCTCTGATAAAAACTGATCATCAATTCGGTTCGTCACCCCTCTGTGAACTGAGCATCGTCGACAAGCAGGAAATGTAGTGTGAGGAGTTTGATAAAGTTCGTTACATCACTCGCGGCTCGTTCTTCGGGAATATTAAATCGCCCAGTAAGTTGACCAATGATCTCCCGAGTTGGAAGGCCAGCTGCCAGGCTCTCCCAAATGAGGGCCGCCACGGGATTCAGCTCAAACATTGGTCGGCCAGCGACTTCTAACGTGGCCTTACCGCCTGGTTGTGACACCAGAAGCGCTACTCCCGATACCTTCATGCCTACCCTTCGCGGCCTTGGACCAAATCTTCGAACCAATTCCGATTCAACGATTCGCCCCAGAAATTTCCGTTGACACTGTCGAGCCTATCGTGCCGCTTCCGAAATCGCGTGTCACGGCTTGCAGAGCGCCGCCGCGGTCGCCGGCGACGCTACATTCCTCGGTGCTCGCCACCAGTCCGTACTTGAACAGTCGTCCAAGACTCCAATGCGCATCAGCAGGCGATATTTGATCGGCGTCCCTGCCAGATGTTCCGACTACTGTTGTAACCGAGATTCCGGGACGGTCAGCGATTGCCTGCAATATCTGACGGAATCTTTGCGGAGTTGGGGGATCGTACAAATGGCACAGGAAATAGAATCGGGCAGGTCGTTTCAACCATTCTCGTCCCTCGGCCGTTATGAAACACTTGCAATGCGGATTTCGTTTTCCGGTGGCAAAGTGCCCAAAACTTTTCTCAAGGGACATGCGGAATATTCCACTCGTATGAGCCTCCTCCCACGGAGCAGTTTTTGCCATCTGTATCGATTCTCCCCACAATTCTTCATAGCGTTTTACAATCACCGGCCAACTGTAATGCCTTTCTGCAGATTGCCTTGCTGCTCGTCCCATTTGCCTCCGAAGCGCTGGGTTGCGTACAAGGATTTGGATCTTCTCAGATAGGGCGGGGATGTCGATGGTTGTGGATTGTGCCAAAGAATCTTCTTCTAGCATTGATATTCTGCAGTCGCGTAGCTCGAGGTTTTCCACGCTTGAGGGGAACAGGGATGGAACTAAGAATCCCGTCTCGCCGTCACTCACTAGGTCACGATACCCGTCCCAGTCCGAGACAACAGCCGGAAGGCCATAGGATAGTGCCTCTGCAACGGTCAACCCGAAGGTTTCCTGTATATTGTCACTGGGCGATACGAAAATATCGGCGCCGGAATACAGCATGTGTTTGTCTTTTGCAGACGGATTCGGCCATATCGTCAAGTTCTGAATACACCCCAATTCGTTCGCCAGAGCTGTCAAGCGACGCGCTTCATTCGTTTGCGTATCGTCGCCTGCGATTAGCAAATGGGTTCTAACCTCCCGGCTCAACAGGTTCGACAAAGCAATGAGCAAAGGTCCTAAATCGCCCTTGCTCATCTGTGATAGACGACCAAAAAAGAGAGTTATGGTTTCCTCTGCTCCAATATTTAGGCGCTGGCGCAAATTGATCCGGTGCTCTGGCTCCAGGGGCGGAATCGTCACCCCAAGGGGGACAAGAACTCGACGCGGCCGATATGCTGTATTCGCTGGCAACATTCGACCAACTTCTTCGATGTATACCTCGATCGTTCTCATTCCGGCCCTACTGGAACAAAAGAGGAGATCGGCCTCGCAGAGTCCCGCAAAGTATTGCTGCAAGATGGCAAAGACAACGCGCTCCGAATTGATAGAGTGGATCATTCCACACACAGGTGCATCATATCGTTGGAGTTTTCGACGTGTTGTCGCTAGCATTCGTAACTGTGGATCGAACGTCGTCAGAACGACTTGGTCAGAATTCGTAATCGGCAGCTTGCTTCCTATAGGAACAGCAACTAGTCTCTTGACGCTGTCCGCGGTCAGGCCGTCTGCAATCAATTCTTCCTTCTTTTGGTCCGTGAGCCCTGGAACAAAGTAAGCGTCGTACGTTCCGTATTGAAGTAAGGCACACAGAGCACTCCAGCCAAACATTTTGGCTCCCATGACCGTCGTCTGATCCCATTGTTCTTGATGACGTTCGGGATTTCTGGCCAAACTAGGAAGATACAAAGCTCTCATCTATTCATCTCTCCGAGGCGTTTTGAGCGTTCGTCGCTGTCATCGAATGAACCTCCAGAGTCTCGGCTATTTCTTAGATATGCTCGAATTTGCGCTTGGTCACTTCACTTTGTAGAGGGTTGGGCGGTTAGAAATGCTTTCATCTCGTTCGGAATGGTGCGGAATGTCAGCTATTCGGTCAACTAGAAACAGTACGCATTTCCGGCCAAATGTACGCAGATCCGGCCATCTTTTGGCGGGGGACCGAAGATTGTGCCTAAATGTTCTCGCGGGAGATGGGGTAGAACCCTTGTCCGCCAGCCGCGGCAGGCGAGTTATGGAGGAGAGCGTATAAGCCACCATTGCCGATTAGTCGATCATGCGTACCCTGCTCCTCTACGATACCGCCGTTCAGCACGACGATACGATCGACCCATTTGAGCGCGGAGATTCGGTGCGAAACAAAGACAATTGTTCTGTGGGCGAAGCGCTCGACCAGATTGGTGAAAACCCTCCGTTCAGAGGGGACATCCAGTGCTGACGTCGATTCGTCGAGCAACAGTACGGAGGGATTTTGAAGCACCAAACGTGCTAGGGCTAGGCGCTGCCGCTCGCCACCCGACAGTAAATTGCCTTTTGGGCCAATTGGAGTATCCCACCCTTGCGACAGGCGGCCGATCAGTTCTCCGAGGTCCGCGATTTCGAGCGCCTCAATGAGTTCTTTGTTCGTTGCGGAAGGCTTCCCAAGTAGAAGATTCTCTCTCAGCGTTCGGTCGAAGAGGACAGCATCCTGCATGAGATAGCAGACCTTCGTCCGAAGACTATCCAAGCGCACGCCTCGAACGTCGATTCCGTCGATGTACACTGCTCCTTGATTCACGTCGTACAGCCTTGCAATCAACTTTGTGATCGTGCTCTTGCCACTGCCGCTGATGCCGACCAACGCAACCTTTGCGCCAGCCTCTAGCTTGAGTTCGAGTCCATCCACGACTGGGGTTCCTTGTCCGTAGGAGAAAGTTACTCCCTGCAATTCGACGTACCCTCGAGAAGGGGAGGGGAGGTGCACTGCGCTCGGCGATTCCGACACAGTCGGCGTTTTTTCAATAACCTCCACAATTCTCCGAATGCTGGCGCTCAGGCGGTTAAACCGAGAATAGATGTCCACGGCAGCATTCAAGGGATCAAACAATCGTGCTAGATAACTGTAGAACGCAACCAGACCACCGACACTTAAAGCTCCAACGAACACCTCGTAACCGCCGTAACCAAGTGTCGCTATGGTGCCGAGTGCAATCACTGCCATGTAGCAGGTCCTGAACAATGTCTCGGTCAGCGTTCGCTGATTCAATGCCTTCATTCTTGCTGCGGCCCGCTCAAGGAACGCTTGGACTTGACTTCTCTCCCGGTGCAAGAGCTGGATTTGGATGACGGACGCCAGGTGTTCCTGCAGGAAGCTGCTCTCTCTACTGGATTGTTGCTGCGCGCTGTCGGATGCCTGCCGCAATCGGATTTCGAAGTGCCTCCTGAAAACGAAGAAAAGAGGCATAAGCGGTAGAAGGAGAATGGTCAACCGAAAATCGAGGAAGAACATTGTTCCGATGACGAAAACAGCGTTGAACGTCGTTTGGAGAACATAGGGCACAAGGCTTGATCCCAGTTCCGCCACCTGATCCACATCCTGCTCCACTCGGTACAGCTTTTCACCAATTGGCGTCGATTCGTGGTAATCCGCAGAGAGGCGATTCATGTGCTCTAAAATGTCGAGCCGAATGTGGAAAACGAGATTCTGGACGGTCCGGAAACTCACCAAACCCGCAAGCGCGGAAAAGCCTAGCCGACAGACATAGATTCCCAAGAACCCTCCCGCCGCAAGCAAGAGCAGACGCATGTCTCTTTTCGGCAGGACCTTGTCGATGAGCCATTTGATGAGGAGAGGATCAAGCAGAAACATCAAGCTGCTCAGCACGATCAGAGACACACTCAGGAGATGCGCCCGAAGGAGGGGCTGCAGCTTGCGGACAAACCATCGGAACTGCGAGTTGGACTTCAGAACCAAAATTCTCCTCCAACCCTTCGGACAGTAATCTTGAAGTTCATGCAAGCGGCCGAGGCCGCAATTTGGAGGTCATGGATGTCCGTTATGCGAGCGGACTTAAGACCCATCGCCTTTACCTTCGCGTATCCGGGGCCGGTCTAATAGGTCCTTTTTGTCGGTGTGTCGAGGCAACCATCCCAAGGACTCTAAGTAGGCACTTGTGGCTTTGCGTCCTTCCTCGATCATTGTCAGCCAGAAGTCGGTGAATTCTTCGAGTTCGAAAGTTCTCATCTCTGAGCCGAGAGCAAGCTGAACAACACGCTTCCTATCATTGCGAAGGGCGAATGTAACGGTCATGTCGTGTTTCTTGAACTTGTAAACCAAGAGGTTTCATCCTTCTTTCCAGAATTGACCTCAGCGGCCAATTGGTGCGATGATGTCGAACATTTGCCAAGCCTAAGTCGCATCTAACAACTCCGAGCGACGCTTCATCGAAATAGGCCTCCGGCTCTACGCTGCACGTTTGTTCTGGCGCCAGACCGTCCTGAATTCCGTCGGGCTTAGGAGAAAGACTCTTTTAAAGCTTCTTCCGAATTCAGCGGCTCTTTCATACCCGGCATCCGCTGCAATTGCTTTGATCGGCACAGTCGTTGTCGCCTTCAACTGTTCTGCAGCGAAGCCGAGGCGGCTTTTTTTCAAATATTCTTTGAAACCGATTCTCATCACACGTCGGAACACCCGGCGAGCTTGACGGCCCGACATAGCCAAGCCAAGCTGTTTACAAACATCGTCGAGATTCGAACCAACCTTTCCGGGATGACTGTCGATGAAATCTGTGATCTTCCTTGCGCGCCAGTCCGTCCCAGTAGGTGCCTCCAATTGCCTTGAAAGGCATCGATCCCAAAAGGCGAGCAGCGTGCACAGAATTCGAACATCGGGTCGTTCGTAAGTCAGCATAAGTATCCCCTCAGCGATCAATCTCTCTCTATAGAGGCTGGGCTTTTGTTTTGCTTACCTGATGACATCGCGTCATATCCTGCTCAGCGAAGTTCAGGAGAGTCAGTCATTAAAAGACAGATTCCCTCCCGCGCCAATGTTCCGTCGGTAAGGCCGTGGGTGCTGAACGGCAACTGTCGTGGGCAATGGCAGAAAAGAATTACTCTCGGAGCGTGTTGCGAGGAGCCCTTGCTTGAAGACCTGGGCCCACCGGGAGGAATGCAGCAACGACTGGCGCAAGAATCCAGCAGGTCAGTCTCGGACAGAGTGTCGCCCGAATCACAGGTCCAGGCCGCCGGCGCATTCGACAGTTCGGTTCCCACGGAGGCACTCCATGTGTTCCGAAACATGTCAACCCCGCGCCCCGGCGGCCTTGGACCCGTGAAACTGGCCGTTTCGGTGAACAAGCCCTGCGTGTTCCAGCTTGGATAAGTACCCATCGATGTCACGTTCGAGCTCCTCACGGGAGATTGTGTAGTGAGTTTCCATCACATCCACGAGCCCGTGAAGATCGACTCCTGAAGGGCTCGCTTCCACTGTGCTCCAGACTCGCGCTGCAACTGGATTGAGGCTGTAGCAGAGCCCCTTTCGAATATCGAGAAGCACAGCGCCATCTTCGGAATATGTGGAACGGACGTCTGGAGAAACCAACCACCTAGCGTTGGCATCCGTCTTCACGCTCCCTCCAGCAGAAGTGTCTGAATTCGAAGCAATCGGCCTCGGGGTTGGCTGAGGCCGCTTGTAAGACTGCAAGGAGTAGTCTGAGGTCCGGACCTTTTCGGACGAACCCTCCTCTGTCTCGCGCTACCGCTTGCGTGGTGACGCGCCTGAAGGTGTCGCACGAATTCGAGTTGGTGTGTGAAAAAAGATATTTCTGCTCCGAATCCGGGCCTATATAGATGAACGGCGAATGGGAGGTTGGTGAATGAAGTGTGTCTTCGAGGTAGTCGTCCGGTTGATTTCAAAGACTTACGGACAACAACTGCACCGGGCTGGGGATGGTTTAGGCGACGCCTATCGGTCGTAGTCCGAACCGCAATTTCCTTCCAAAGAGAGAATGCTGGTCGAGAATCCGACCTGATGTACCTACGCCTCGGCGTCCTTTGACATTGGACAGTGGTGCAAGCCGTGTTGCCAGCACCTTCAGAAGCCGTGCGCGCTCACCATTCAAAAAATGTTGTGCTGTTCTGTCGACCGTGCTTGGCACGACGCTATGCGGCGGCGCGAGAGTCCGGGTTAGGACCAATTAGGAGGCAATAGAATTCTTTCTCCTGTTTGAAACGTTAGGTACTATTGCAACACTACCATGCGTAGAGTAGCGTACCTTTATGACCCGGGGTCGGTCACTCTCGTCTAGGAATCCTCCGGGCCCTCCGGGGCAGCGTCTCAAAGCTCTGCGCGAGGCTCTGGGCATCAGCGGCCGAGATGTGCAAATGTATAGCCGCCTGATCGCGGGTACACAGGGGAACCAGAGATACTGCATCTCCCACAGTTCGCTGGTCGAGGTCGAGAACTCCACGAGGGTCCCGAGTGTCCACAAACTGTTCACACTGAGCGCACTTTATCGAATTAATTTCGTGGACCTCCTTCTTTTCTTTGGAATCGATCTGGATCAGATGAATACGGCTCGCCTCGCTGTCAAACTGCCCAGGACTCATCTCGTTCCCTCCGAGATCCATGACACGGAACGCCGTGTGAGTTTTCCAGTGAGGTTCGATCCGGGAGCGAGGATTGAAGAGAGCAATCTCCTGTCCCGCATGGTGCAGACTTGGGGCGAAATACCCATCGCATTCGTTCAGAATCTCGGCCTTCGGAAATATCTCTACGGATTCATTGGGATGGATGACTACACGCTTTATCCGATGATTCGTCCCGGCGCTTTCGTCCAGATTGACGACCAGGACACCAAAATTGATCCGGATCCGGGAGAGAATGAGTTTGACCGTTCCATCTACTTCCTTCAGCTTCGAGAGGAATATGCTTATGGCTGGTGCGAATTGGAAGAAAACGTCTTGAGCATCATTCCTCATCCGATGTCGGGAAGAAAGACACGGCAATTCAACTATCCGGGCGACCTAGACGTTGTGGGCCGGGTCGTTGCTGTGGCGATGCCGCTCCGGCGGAAACCAGCCCGGTCAACTTTGTCTGCCCCTGACACTAAGAGAATTCAATAAACCACCGGGGATGTCCACGCTGGTCCCCAAAAGGACTCAGCCTATTCAATGATTTTCCCAAATCGGTCCTGGTCTAAACCGAAGTTCTATTGCTCTCGCCAACTACCTCTGTTTTGCTTGGGTAGCGCTAAGGAAGTAAACAGGCGAGGGTCAATTGCACGCCGGAGAAAGAATTAAGGCGATTCGGAAACATCTCGGGATTTCCACGCGGCAAGTCGAAAAATACAGCCGACAGATTGCAAACGCCGAAGGTAGTGCGAAGTTCTATATTTCCAACGCTTGGCTCAGCCAGATAGAAGCCACAGGGCCAGTACCGGGTGTTCAGAAGCTCTTCAGCTTAAGCGTCATCTACCGGCTCAATTTTGTCGACTTGTTGTCTCTGTTTGGGATCGACCTGGAGAGAATCGGTCTCCATCAGCTAGAAATTCGCTTGCCGAAAACACACCCTGCAAAGCTGGAAGTCTACAATGAAGACGGGACCGCCACTTTTCCCGTGCGCTTCCATGAAGGGTTTAAGGTAGAGAAGACGACTGTACTCTCACGCATGGTGAAAATTTGGGGCGAGGTACCGATTTCCGTCGTTCGGCACCTGGATGTCAGGAATTCTGAGTACGGCTATGTCGGCCTTCGAGACCATACGATGGATCCTCTTGTCCCACCTGGCTCTTTCGTGCAGATAGACAACCAGGTGCGCGAAGTCCTCCGCCCCTCTTCGTGGCGCACAGAATTGGATCGGCCAATCTATTTTGTAAAACTTCCAGGTGGGTATGCTTGCTCTTGGTGTGAACTGAAGAGGAATCAGTTGACCCTTGTACCCCATCCGCTGTCACGCAGCCGCCTTCGGCACTTCGCGTATACCCGGGAAGCAGAAATCATCGGCAGAGTGACCGGTATCGCTATGCGGATTGTTCATCCTGAGAAACGGACTTCTGACGTTTCTGTAAGATCGCCAAAGCCATCCTGATATTGGACAAGAAAACCTCAGCTTCCAGTTCATCGCACTCCGAAGGAATCGTGACCCGATATGATCCAAGGTGCTTCCAACTCTTCAAAAACTCTTCCGGTCGTTCATCAGTAGAGGCGATATAGTTGCACAACTCCTCGATCAATTCTTCCAAAGAGGCGTACACAAGCCGGTCGAAAATCTGTCTGTGGCAAGCTGCCATTGCTTCGGAGGCAACGGTTTCGCTGAAGTGAAATGCGAGGCCGTCATGGGAGTAGTGGCCCGTGTTAAGATCGCGCGAAGAGGCCAAATAAACGAGGCGACTGAAGTCGCCCGGGAGTCTTGATAGAGTGCGATTTCTGAGGTCAGTTATCGCCGGCTCAAGGTCAATGTTTCTCCGCTCTAAGCCCATGTCTCTGTCTTATTTAGCTCCGAACCGTTTCGTGATTTAAATTTGCTCCGACCACTCTGCAGCTTGCAGGGTCAACCCTTGCCATGAGTTGCTCAAATGCGCCACGCAGCTGCGCCGCCCATTGAAGAGTTTGTCCGATGATCTTGCGAGTCCGGACAGGACCGTAAAGCCAGACCCAGCCGATCAAAGAGTTGCACAGAACGAGAAATAAAAGGTAGCTCATGGCAAGTCTCATCTCCGTGGCGAGCTTCAGATCTTCGCTGTGCTGCGCGACCGCCAAATGTGCACGCATGACTTGTGAGACTTGCAAACGCGTACGCCGAAGCCAGGCAATGGCAAGAACCGTGCGTTCGTGCTGAAACATTCGGTGAATTTCCCAAGTTGTTTCGCTTGATACGAAATCCCAATCCTCCGGACCAAAAATCCTCTCGCCAAGGTCCCGCTGCAAACCGATGCTTCTCACGCTTGAGCGATGCTGTCGCGGTGCCAAAACTTCTGCTGCACGTCTATGGACGATGGCGTCCCAAACCCACCAGGCCAAAACTGCCGAAAGCAGCAGCCCTAGGAAGAGATAAGGTAGCAACTGACTCATAGTTCGCCGCCCATCTTCAAAAATGACAGCGCTCTAGACAGAACTCTCCTGGTGTGCCCGGCAAGGATCTTGTAGTTACGTTCGATCTCGGATTCGATCTCCGGGTGGGGAATGGGTTGATAGGACCAGAGGGCGCTGCCCCAAATGAACAGGGCAGCTAGATACGCTATGCGCTGAACATATCTCCATTCAGGCCGAAGCGCGAATGCTGGTAGAGATCCAAAGGCCAAAGACATGACGCTTGCGCAGACGTACAAGCCATATCCGAAGGCGATCCCTTTGAGGTTTCTTCCGACTGGCACCCGATAGTAAGCAAGCAAGGCGACGATGACGAGCAGCAACAGTGCTTGAACGACGCGCAGATCCCGCTCGAGTTCTGCCAATGTTGTCGCCGGTGACCAAACAGGATTGGCGAGCGCATTCGCCGTAACTTTCAACATAACTGTGGCCAACAAACCCAAGAGAAAAATTCGCGCAATGCGCCCTGCACCGTGTGAACTCTTCAGAGCGTGCTTGTAAATCTCAAGGATGACCCCATAACCGATAATCGCTACTAAGTATTCTGTATACCAATAGAGGAGCCGATGAAGGCTCGGTTGGAAGGTGTACGCGGCAAAGCGGAGTAGTTCGATTAAGAGGACCGTACTGAGGTAGAAATAGAAAGCAGGATACTTTTCGTAGAGCTTTCCCTTGATGGAACGCGCCAAAATAAGAGCTTCGATCGCGTTGCCTATCCACCAAAGAATTTGGTTGAACACACTCGCCGCCGTTAGGGGAACGTAAACGGGATATTAACATACAAGGAGGGAGAAGACTGGGGCGTCTTCTCCCTCCCTGAATCGGTCCGTGCTGTGTGTTAAGAGAGGTTTGGAACCGGAGGGATTGGCGGCGGTATGGGCCCCGTTCCATCAGCTCTCAAGACGGGATTCGCAAGGGTTCCAGGATGATGTGAACCCACCAGCGGCAACACAATCCCCAGGATCGCAAGCGATATCAGCCAAATCAGCTTTCGTACTTTCATGGTAACTCCTTTTCTCGGTTAGGGTTGGGCCGGTGAGAACAGACTAGTGTGGTTGTGCTAGGACGCCCGGAACTCTCGTTATCCGCTCGGTCCACCGAGCACTTAGGCGGGGAATTGCCTGAAAAGGAGGGCTAGTCCTTATACCTTTCTAGGCGTGCGTAGCCGTCCCCCATTTAGGTTTTGAGGTGTGGGAGTGCGATGCGGCGGCACCGAACCTTGGAAAGATGTTCATACCGCAGCAGATGCGAGCTTTGAAGCGTTGGCGCGTAGTTTTGCTTTCGATGTTTATCGCTCTCGGGTTGCTCCTCACACTTTCCGGTAAGTATGTTCGGTTGTATGTCTCGCGAAAACCTGATCCCAAGCCACCTGTCGCCAACCTTCTGTTGGACCCACACGCGTCACAGAATCCTGAAATCCTGCTTGCTGAAGCAAACCGACTGGCCTGGCTTTTCAATTGGCCGAAGGCAGGGCCTCTTTACGCCCGTGCGGAAGAGCTTTTCAGGGAGAGCGGTGACACTCGAAACGAAATCTACGCTCGGGTCGGCCGGATTCGGGCGCAATCGGAGACCATGTCTTGGGTAGATGTTTCGCAGATGCTCGGGCAGCAGTTGAATATTCCTGTTGTCAAGAATGACCCAGAACTCAGGCTTTGGTGCTTGGCGGCGAAAGGATACACCGACCTTGAGATCAATTCTGCTTCTGCAAAGCTAGCTTGGACCGAAGCAAAACAGATTGCTCACACGCTAGGAAAAAACGAATGGGAAGCGCGAGCTGAAGGAGAACTCGGGATCATCAGTTTTCTTCAAGGGGATAGTCGTCGCGCAGCAGTTATGGTTGGTGATGCACTTTTGTCTGCGAAGGCCAGTGGCGATGTGGGTGGCCAAGTTCGAATGCTAGAAATGCTCGGCAACGGGTTCAATGAGGCGAAACGATATGGGGAGGCCCTTGCGTTTTTCGACCGGGCCATCAAAACCAGCAGTGCAACGCCCGATGCGGGATTTCCTTACATGGCGTTTGAGGGGGAGTCTTATGCGTTGGGCGGCCAGGACAAGGTGTCGGAAGCGAAAGACAAGTTGGAACGCGCATTGGCCGTCGCAAGAGAAAATCAAAAGTTCGGACACGAGAGCATGATTCTTCAACTCTTGGGCGAGCTGGCGATGCGAACTGGAGATCGACCAGCCGCTACGAAATATCTGGAGCAATCCGGCCAGCTCGCGCAAAAGTACAATTTCTATCGAGCCCTGGGTCAATCAATGATTGATCTGGCTGGGCTTTATCGAGAAGCAGGCGACTTGAAAGCTGCTGAGGTCAGTGCTTCTGCCGGTGTAGATGCCAGCAGGCGCGTTGGAGACCGATACTACCTTCCACGAGATTTGACGGTACTTGCGGATCTGAAAGCCCAACGCGGAGCTATCAACGAGGCAGAGGCGCTTTACGAAAACGCTGAAGACGTGATCGACGGGATGCTGGTGAACTTGCATGAGGCGTATTGGAGTAGCTCCTTAGCTGGAGCAATGAGCGAGACGTATCTACAGCACTTCCAATTAGAGGCGCGCCAAGGGAATATCGAGCACGCCCTGGGTGTGTTAGAACGCGTCAGGGGACGAACCGCAGCAGCATTGCTTGAGAATAAGGTGTCGTTTAACAAAGACGAATCGGACGATGTTCGTGCCCTTGAAGATGCGGTCTCCGACCTCCAACTTCGACTAATGCGCTCGGAAAGCTCGAAGGAGCGGGCTACCCTCCTCGATCAATTGGTGGAGTACGAGCGCCGGCTGGAATGGACGCGAACGGAACAAACGGAATCGACCTCCAAATGGTTTGACAAGCCGGCCCCGCTGAAGGCAATTCAGTCTAGCTTGCGTCCTGAAGAAGTCGTTTTGGAATACGTTTTGAGCGAGCCGCGCTCGTATTGTGTCTGGATTTCCCGTGCCCGTGCAGGCGTGGTCGTACTGTCTGAAGGCCGGCGCAAAATTGAAGATCTCACGCAAAAATATCTTAGTGCAACGCGAGCTAGACATGAGGATGTTGATTCCGCCAGTCAACTTTACGATCTTCTGTTCGGAAAGCTCCCTCCAGATGCAAACCGCGAACACATTATCGTCGTACCAGACGGAATATTGCATCTGCTGCCGCTTGATACGCTCCGTGATTCCGCGGGCGCCTTATTGCTCGAAAGTCGCACAATCAGCTACGTTCCCGCTGCCACGGTTCTCGAAGTCTTGAGAAATGAAAAGGCCACCACAGCCGGGCAGCATACCTTCCTTGGTGTGGGGGATGTTCCATATCAGAACCAGGGTCACGTTTCAGCAAAACTTGAGAAACCGAGTGGACTTGCACAGCGAATTGAGCGTGGACTATCCGACGTGTTCGGCACTGCGCTTCACGACTTGCCGGAGACCCGCGAGGAGGTACTTACGGTCAGCAAGGTTGTCGGCAAGGACTCAGTCTTGCTTCTTGGCCCGAACGCGACCGAAACTGCGTTCAAGTCCGAGCCCTTGGCCGATTTCAAAATGGTTCATATTGCCGCGCACGGCTTTGTTGACACGCAGTTTCCAGAACGTTCAGGCTTGGTCTTAGGTGTGGACCCGGCTTCCCATGATGACGGTCTGCTACAGGTCCGAGAAATTATCCGGCTTCATTTCAATGCAGACCTCGTGACGCTGTCGGCCTGCAACACTGGGGTAGGAAAGATCGAAGGAGAAGAAGGTGTGACGAACCTAGTGGAGGCCTTTCTTGTGAGCGGCGCCAAGGCCGTCGTCGCGAGCTTGTGGAGCGCGGACGATACATACACCGGCGCACTGATGGAACGCTTCTACATCCATATCGCGGAAGGCCAACCGAAAGCCACAGCCTTGCGGCACGCGAAACTGGATTTGCTCGAAAGGGACGGCGGCCATGTTCCGCCGTATTATTGGGGAGCTTTTGTTTTGGTCGGAGAGGGAGGAACCGCGATTCCTCTGGGTGAACGATGAGTCTCGACGCTCAAGCGAAAGAGAAGATTTATTCCCGCGTTTGCGAGCTCGTAACACGAAAGCATTTCGATCCCGCTATGAACGGCGCGAATTGGGAGGAATTGTCGAAAACGCGAAGAGATCAAATCCTACGAAGCAGTACGGACGAAGAGTTTGAGAAGCAGATACAGGACCTCCTCGCTGAGCTCAAGACGAGTCACACGGGATTCCGGCATTTCAAGAGTCCGAACGTCCCAGGGCGCCATGCAATTAGCGCCACCTTCATGCGCTGTAATTTTGACGGCGCGCAGCGCTGGATGTTCCAGGACGTCCATGAGGGCGGGCCAGCGCATGTCGCCGGCTTGCGTCCAGGCGACATCCTCCTTCAGGTTCGCAACCGAGAATTGATGCCGCCCGACCCTCCGATTTTCCCGATGGGAGAGGACTCGCAGTATGTAGTCCAAAAGCCAGATGGCAAACGAGTCATGGGAACGCTACAAGTTCCCAACCCGCGATCGAAAAACCATCCTGTCATTGTCCCCAAAGCGGTTGTGTGCTCACAGTTGCCCGAGGCAATCGGCTGGTTAAAAGTGACGATGTTTCCTGGAGCAGTCGGAATCGATCTCGCTCACATGCTGGACACCGCCTTCGCCCATTTGAAAGATTCTAGCCGGCTCATCGTTGACCTTCGCGGAAATACCGGGGGCGGCATCGGCGGTTTACGGTTGATGAGTTATTTGACACCAGGCAAGACCGAAGTCGGGTATAGCCTCACACGCGCCCGCAAGGAGAAGGGCTATTCAAGAGAGAAATTGACGAGATTCGGTCGCATACCTTCCCACAAAGGCACTCTTCTTTGGTTGGCTCTGCGTTACGGTTTCATCGACAAGTCGATTCTCGTCGTAACAGAAGGACTCGGTCCGCAGCGATTCCACGGTCGCATCGTCATTCTCGTAAACGAGCACACGTCCAGCGCCGGAGAAATGGTCGCCGCTTTCGCCCAGGAGAACGGCCCTGCCACGATCATCGGCACAAAGACCGCTGGCCGCCTCTTGAGCGGCAGCGCATTCAAAGCAGGCTTTGGTTACATGGTGGGTTTACCCGTCGCCGCATATTTGACTTGGGAGGGGAGGCTCATCGAGGGCAAAGGAGTTTCGCCAGATGTCAGTGTGGAAATGAATCCGGAGCACCTTTTGGCGGGCGAAGATCCTCAGATGGAGAGAGCCTTAGAAACGGTACGTGCGACGTGATGCTCATCGGCAGGTGCTAGTCGTGCCGAGGTGGTTCGTTGCGCCGCGATCCAAGTTTGGGGGACAGTCTGAATATTTCTGAGGATGGAACATTTCCCACGAACGCGGCGTAAACTTTGTTGATGCGATAGAAATGGGACCTATCAGATCTCTGGTGCAACATGATGGGGAAACACTTCCTGGACAATTTCGTTGGAGATGTGAAACATGCCGTGCGCCTGCTGCGGCGGAGCCCTGGATTCGCGGCTACCGCGATTGCCGCGCTCGCGCTGGGCGTTGGCGCAAACACGGCTATCTTCTCGGTGGTGAACGCCGTATTGCTGCAGCCGCTTTCGTATCCGCAGCCAGACCGGCTTGTGGCGCTGATGCGCAGCTCTCGTGCCGGAAATCAGTGGGCCATTTCCGTGCCGAAGTTCATCGTCTACAGCGAGCAGACGAAAGTCCTTGAGTCGCTTACGGCCTATGACTTTGCTGGGCCGGGAATCAATCTGACAGGCGGCGACCGTCCAGAGCAGGTGAAGGGAATTCACGCGTCGGCGGGCTATTTCGACGTCTTTGGCGCTCCGATCGCGCTCGGTCGCGTGTACACAGCGGACGAGGATCGACCCGGTGGACCACATCTGGTGGTGATCAGCAACGGGCTGTGGCGCGGGCGGTTCGGGGGCGATCCAACGATTCTTGGCAGAACGGTGGAACTGAGCGGCGATCCCTACCAGATCATTGGCGTGCTTGGGCCAGGGTTCAGGAGCGACCCGCCCGCGGATATCTGGTTGCCGCTGCAAGCCGACCCTAACAGCACGAATCAAGGACATTATTTGCGTGCCGCGGCCCGAATGCGGCCCGGCGTGACGCTTGGGCATGCCCAGGCGGCCATGAAGCTGGCCGCCGAAGAGTTTCGGACGAAGTTCCCGAATTGGATAGACTCACACGAGAGCGCGACGGCTGTGCCTTTGCGAGACACGGTTGTCGCCGGAGTGCGCTCGGCGCTGCTAATTCTGCTGGGGGCGGTCGGATTCGTCCTGTTGATTGCCTGCGCGAATGTGGCGAACTTGCTCCTCGCCCGCGCGACGCTGCGGAAACGTGAGCTTGCCATACGCGCCTCGATGGGAGCGGGACGCGGACGAATCATCTCTCAATTGCTGACGGAAAGTATGCTGCTTTCGCTGATGGGGGGAGCGCTGGGCCTGGGAATAGGGTTTGCAGGTCTGCGAGCGCTGCTCGCGCTGAATCCAGTGGACATTCCTCGCATCGGAGCGCACGGCGCGGAGGTGGCGCTGGATGCGCGAATCCTTCTCTATACGCTGGGTGTGTCGTTGTTCACCGGAATGTTATTCGGATTGATCCCCGCAATTAGCGCATCGCGAGAGGATTTGAACGGGACTCTAAGGGAAAGCGGTGCCCGGTCGGGCGGCGGCTTCCGGCAGAACAAGACTCGGTCGATTCTCGTTGTTACGGAGATGGCTCTGGCGCTCATTCTGCTAGTCGGGGCAGCGCTGATGATTCGGACGTTCGAGGCGCTGCGCGGCGTCCAGCCCGGATTCGATGCGCAGAATGTCCTGACGATGGAGATGGCGCTTTCCGGTTCGCGGTTTGAGAAGACGGCGGGCGTTGCCCAAATGACGCGCGAGGCTGAGCAACGCATCGGAGCGTTGCCGGGAGTCGCGGCGGTTGCGGGCGCTTGTTGTCTGCCGCTGACCGGTGGGCCGGATTTGCCGTTTGCGATTGTGGGGCGGGCGACCGTTTGGGGCTCGTACAATGGCGACGTCCAGTACCGCAACGTATCTCCCCAATTCTTCGAAGTATTTCGGATCCCCGTGCTGCGCGGGCGGGTGTTTTCCGTTCGGGACGATGCAGGGTCAACTCCCGTAGCGCTGATCAACGAAGCGATGACGAAAAAGTTTTGGCCAGGCGTGGACGCGGTCGGAGCCCAACTACTAATTGGGCGCGGGCTTGGCCCAGAGTTCGAGGACGCCCCGCGGCAGATCGTGGGCGTAGTCGGCGATATACGCGATTACGGGCTTAACAACGAGCCAGCCCCCATTATGTACGTGCCCGAGGCGCAGGTTCCGGACGGAATCAGTGCGCTCGGGAATCGTCTGGTGCCGTTCGTGTGGACGGTTCGCACGAAGGTGGCGCCTTTTTCGCTGAGCCCGCGGATTCAACAAGAACTGCGCGTGGCGAGCGGCGGATTGGCCGTCGCGCGCGTGCGATCGATGGAACAAGTCGTTGGCGAATCCACCGCGCGAACGGATTTCAATACGCAACTGCTTTCGATTTTCGCAGCCGTCGCGCTGCTCCTGGCCGCAATTGGCGTGTACGGATTGATGACCTACGCAGTCCAACAGCGGACGCAGGAGATCGGGATCCGCATGGCGCTGGGAGCAAGTCCCGGCAAGGTTCGCAAGATGGTGGTGTGGCAGGCCATGCGCCTGGCCGTCTTCGGAGTACTAATCGGCATTGCGGCAGCTCTAGGGCTCACGCGATTCATGGCGGGGTTGGTCTATGACGTTAAGACGTGGGACCCAACCGTGTTTGCTGCTGTCGCGGTGCTGCTCAGCGCAGTGGCTTGGTTCGCGGCGTATGTTCCGGCGCGGCGGGCATCGCGGGTCGATCCAATAGTCGCCCTACGATATGAATAATGTCATTCCTCGGACGCGGGAGATTATCGAACGACCTGATCTTCTATCGCAAAACCACAGCGTAAGACTCCCAGGTTAGGTGAGGTCTCCGAAGCTGCAGAAGGTATTTTCCAGACCGCAGCGAATCAAGGGGCAACGCTGCTTCTAGCGAAGTGATGTGCTCATCCCGCCTGGCTGTACCGCCGCTTGTCGCGACTTCTCCACCAGAAAGCGTCACAATCCTTACCTCGTAAGGCCCCTCGCTACTTCCAAGCGGGAGCAGGATTTTTAGTTTTTTGACTGCACGGCTGAGCTCCAGAGGCTGTTCGTCCGGATTCGTCTCAGTCCCACGCGCCGGAGAGCGATCCCTCAAATCCAGGATGGCTATCTGAGCCGTCAAAGTCTCGTTTCGGTTGTGGAACAGAGCCCAGCCCGCGACTGCCAGACCCAAAATGATGCCGGCCGCAGCAGCAAACCACGTCCTCCTTCTGCGCCATTCGTGCGCTTCGGCGAATCGCTTGAAATCGGCGTAGCACGGACTGCACGAGCCCAGGTGGTCGAGCCACTTCTCCGCTTCCGAGAGAGGCATCTTGTGAGACGCAATTCTCCTGAGAGCGTCCGCCCCTGGGCAGCCGATACGCTCCGGGTTAGGGTAGTCCTTCAGGAGGCCACGACCGAGCACATCGAGGATGCGCTTCTCGTCTCTCCTGGAATATGTCTTACCGTTCAGCCCCGCCTCCCTCTGTGAGCGCCGTCCTGTCGCATCGCGAATATACACCCAGCCTGGCCTCATTTCGCTTTCTTCGGCGTTCTGCGTTTCAACTCGCGAAGAATAGACTGCCGAATTTTCTCCAAATTGTAGTAGTACTTCATTTTTGCTTGCTGCTCGGTGACGCCAAGCCAACCCGCAACCTGTTTCCACGAGTATTTGTATTGCCGTGCCAGCCAAACTTTTTTTGTCCACGGATTCATGCGGCTTGTGATCTGCCGGGCGGCAATATCGCGTTCGAGCTGCTCGGTCCATCTCGTGTCCAACGCGGCCTCGAACCGCTCAAGGTCAGCGACTGAGGCAAACAACTCGATGGTTTCAGCCCTTCTCTGTTCTTGCCGCAGGAGCCGATTGAAACGGTGGTGGAAGACGCCAATCAGGTAGGATTCCAGGTCGGATATCGGTGGCCGGAGATTAGTGTTCCGTAGACGGGTCCTTGCAACTGACCGCAGCACACGGTCCCAGACCTCGGCTGCCAGCGCCGTCCTCTCGGGGCCTAATTCTCTGTCAAATAGTTCGGCCCGAACGTGAGCCAGAACGCGCGGCCAGGCTCTCCGTGCCGCCGCCAACAAATCCTCGTCAACGGGAAGCGGGGCTCCGTCAGGCCGGTCCTTAATCCCAAACAAGACCCACTCGCCGTAGGGGTCCGGTTTATCCGTTGGGTCCATTGGGTTTACGAGCTGGAGCCTCGACCTGGCTCAGAGACAGCCTGCCATTAGGTTACGGGGTACGTCAATGGTACGAGGCATAACTACCCCACGCTTGAAGATTTTTTCTTACTTTTTCCCGTTTCGATGTTCCCTAGTAAGTGAGGGGAATTTCGGCGAATTTCCTCCTCTAAGCTTGGTGGACCCTTCTCAGCCGGGTGCACCGCCAAGCGTCGTGAACGGCCGAGGGATGACGGTCCGGACGCGAATGTAGAAATCCACTGCATGGAGCTAACGCTCCACGTGTGTCTTGGCACCATGGCAGACCGTCGGGAAAGTGCAACGGACGGCTATTCCTTCCGGTTTTTCTCTCCGGAACAGGTGGACCAAATACTGCGTGATGGGCTCAGGCGCGGACCTGAAGGCTCTCATACCGCGATTGAAAGAATACTGAAACACGAACCGGGACTGGAGCGGGCGCTTCTTTGGCACCGCATTCGACAGCTCAAGAATCCGGCGCATGGGCCAAAGTACCGCCGTGCGGTATGGGGTCCTGAGGATGAAAGGATCCTGCGCGAAGGGTACGCAACTGGATGGCGAGGAAAGCGAGAAGCAGTACGCGAGCTGCTGAGACGTCACCCTGACTGGCGCCCTCACCTGATCTGGAGGCGGGCGGCTAAACTCGGTCTCGTTCGGCCTCGTACAAAGCGAAGCCCGGAGCGTTATCGTCGCCGATGGACCGAGGATGAAGATCGAGTTCTGCTCAATCTTGCAGGCTACAGGAAGTTGCGAATGATCGCGAAACTTCTGCACAGATCGGAGCGTGCTGTCCGCTATCGACTCACTGTTTTCGGGAAGAGCAGCCGGATTCACTTTGATGGATATTCCCGACGTGCACTCGCAGACCAACTGCACTTCGGAAGGAGAACTATTCAGCGGTTGATCGTGGCAGGGCTGCTGGAGGTCCGCGATCCGCGCATTAAGCCGGAGTCGCTCCAGGCCCTGCGGAGGTCGGGGCGCCAGACCGGTGTTCAAATCCACGATGAAGGTGACAAACAGACGTCTCATGCAGTAAAGGAACAAAGAGTCAGCACAGCGGGAGATGTCGAGAATCGAGGTTCGGATGTGAATGGCACATCCATCCATTCACGCAAGGCTTCCCGCGCCAGACGCATATGGACTGAGGTTGCCAGGGCCCTAAACGTGACCTTGGAGACGGTGGAGAACCTGGTCGTCGAGCGAACCCTAAAGCTGTATGACCCCCGAATTACAGAGCGATCTCTCATCAACTTTTGCCGCCGGAACGGCTCGCTGATCAACTGGGAGTTTCTCGACGCGGAGACTCGAGACTGGCTTCGGAGTTCGATGGATTTAGATCGGAGTGCCGGTCAGGACGCCGCCGCTCGGTTGAATGCCTTTCGCAAACACGCGCGCATCCTGAGGAGATGCACGGGCTGTGACCGCGATATTCGTGGCAACGCCTTCTTCCGGCATATTAAGCGATGCGGAAGCCCCAAATCCCAGGGAATTAAAACGGCGCCCCCTGTAGATGTCAGGCAACGGCCTTGAGACCGTTCTTGGCGACTAACGCAAGGAGTTTTAGGGAAGCTCCTCTCGGGTGTTTCTCGCCTCGCTCCCACTGACTGACCAAGCCAGTCGTAACGTTTAGGTAGCGGGCGAAGACGGCTTGACTGGCCCTCTCGCGCTGGCGGAGGGCGCGGATCTGCCTGGCGGTAAGCGGCCGCACTGGCGTCAGGCACATGATGTCAAACTTCCGCATGGTCTCTTTGTCCATTACACCGGCGTCGTGAAGCCCCTTGGCGGTCTCGTGGACTGAGGCCAGCAGGGGACTACGATATTTTCCATGCCTTGTCGTCCTAGTTTTTCTCATGGCACGTTACCTCGATCAGTGTTCCGAATGTGACCGCTTGGGCCAGGGCCTTATCGTCGTAAGCCAGAATTTGAGATGCGAGTTCTTTAAGTGTTGCTAACTCGTCTTGCGTAATGTTGGCCCGTTCATTTTTCGCGAAGCCGTGGACGAAAACTGCCCTTGTGGCTCGTTTATACAGAATCATCGCGCGGAAACCACCTGACTTTCCTTTACCTGGCCGGGCAATCCGTTGCTTGATGACACCTCCACCGAGGTCCGCATCGATCAAGCCGCGTTCAGCGTTGGCAATCGCCCCGCACAGTGTCGGATCATCAAGACCAGCTTTTCGAGCAAATCTGGTGAAGGGCTTGTTCTTGAATATCCGCATCTGTCCCGCAGTACGCCGCAGCGCCGTCAATTTTAACGTATAGCACTTAGTGTTACAGATGTCAAACTACATCCAAGGGTTGTTGACTGTTGGGTCTGGGCAAAGGCGTGAACTAGGGCGTAGAACGGCACTCGATGCAGATCAGTCGAGAAGCAACCGGTCGAAGCGGGACTAATCGGGCCGGTCCGCTCAGTCCTCCACATAGTTTTCAGCGACCTGGCGCCACTGGACGAATGAAGGATATTGAACCGCACGATTCTGTGGCCAACTCTTGTTCCACCGTTTGGAGTACTGCACCATCCGAGCATAGAGCGGATGCGTGCGCGCTTGCTTAAGGATCATGCCAAACCAACCTTCCTCTTTTGCCTGGGAGAAGAAGTGATCTTCAATCCAGATCATGAGGCGCTCCCCGCTTCTGGCTCTTCTATCGCGACTTTTGATGTCGTCCGAATTCCGGGGCTTTAGAAATCCTGGGCACCTGTGTTCTAACTGCCTTGCCACGCGTCTCGGTAGGTCGATTGAGGCTCCCGATAGCGGTTGGAACCAGCAGGTGAATACCTTCCATTCGATATACCGCTCAACACCATCAGGGAGCTTGGCGACACTTGTTTCTCCGCTCGGGTTGTAATTTCGCGCCAAACGCAGCCACTCCTCGAAATTGGGGTACGATGATGTCGGTTTTCGATGCCATTCTTCCTCGCAATGCTCCCAGTAAGCCCAAGCGCTCTCGGAGCGAGGATGCCTGACTCCGTAGAAGGCGAGAGCATCGAGCCAGCCCTGCCGCTTTGCGTAGCCGAACTCGTGATTGTGGACCCATTCCAAAAGGTGAAGGGCCACGAGTTTCATCTCGCACGAAGTTGCCTCATGCTCGATGAAGCCCGGGCAACGCTTTTGGAGATCCGTTACAACCCATGTTGGAATGGCGTTCTGCGTTACCATGACCGCCTGAACCCAAAGCACGAGAGCTTGCCAGCGGGGATACTCCTCGTAAGCCTTGCGAAAGTCGGCCCAGGATATACGCATCAGCTGGTTGTCGGCGCGACGCCTAGCGATGGCTTGGACTTTCAATTCAGCCTTTGAGAACTTCGGGGCACTCATCGCGTGCATCACTGGGGCGTACTCGTCGCTCCGGCGAAACGGTTCATGAGGGAGCTGCACGAGCAGAGACTACCGAGAATCAAGGGACGGTTCAAGACAACAAGGGACTCCTTATCGGCTGCCAGCAGGGTCGAGCGGAGCGCCGGGGGAAATAAGGGAAAAGAATCGAAACGATTGTTCCAGTGTCCGATCAACTCGTACGGCTTAACTTAAAGGATCTGGTACACGTACAGAGTAGCGTTATATGCGGCGTGCATTAGAGCCGATGGGACAGTGGACCCTGATTTGACTCGTATCCAGCCGTAGGCAACGCCTGTGCTCGCAAAGCAAGCCCATTGCACGAAGGTCCTCACGGGATGGAGTGTCGCAAACACGATGGCGGTAACCATTGTCGCGACGACGGAACCAGTCGTGCGGGCAACGACAGGAAGCAGGCAGCCACGAAAGAAAGATTCTTCGACGAGAGGTCCGACCACGACGTCGAGTAGCAGAAGATCCCAGATCCGGATCAAGTGATTGGTCGGAGTTGTCGCGCGAGCAATGAAGTCGACTACCATCGCGAGACCAATCCCGCTAATGAGGGCGGTAACAAGATAGGAGCGGTCGGGGCGACTCCATCCGAGCAACGTCCAGACTCTGGAGCCGTGCCGGATTCTCACGGTCCAGTACAACGCGGTAATCAGCGCCAGCGAAATAGCGATCTGAAGGAAAAGAGGCGGCCTATCAACTGTAGCTTGGTTGAGGATATGGAAGTGAACGCCAACGCGAATGAATGCAGCTATGAAGAAAACAAAAACGAAAAAGAGCCCGACGTCCGCGTAGCCCAAGGAGGTTCTTCCTTCGTGTGTAGAGGAAAGGCCGCGCCGAGGTTTTGGCTGCGAGAGATGTCCTCTTGATGTCGAAACATTCGGAGAAGCTGCTTTTCTGACGCTCGTCTCAGCCGCGGAAAAGGAATTGCCTTCTGTAGCCATATCCGTATCTCAGGATTTGCGCTGGAGAGACTTTGTCTCCCGCAGGTATTCAAATTCGGGGACCAACTGAAAGGGAATTGCAGGGGCACGAAGCGGTTCTCCGAGCTGGTCAATTTGCGTGATCGAAGAATTGCCGAGAAATTGCGACCCGGCCCGGATGTGGGCGATCTTCTCCGCGTCGATTCCCATGAGTCTGGCGCAAGTAGCGTCCGCAGCCACAGGATCGTCGGCGAGAACGATTCGATTGAGCGGCCGCGGCTTTCCGTTCAGTGGGCCGTTTCCCTCCATCGCCACAATTGCGTCGGCGATGACGAAATGAACGGGCACTGTGGCGCAAACGTCCAGGATGCTTTGCTGAATTCCTTTCCAATGGAGGACGTTCTTGGGCCAACCGTACTTCGTACCAGGCACTACTCCGAACATGTTCTTCATGCTGAGGCTGACGCCAGACCAATGGTGGGTCTTCACTTTGGGCATCGAGACCACAAAATCGGATCTCAGAACCGCGCGGGGCAACCAAAGATGCTTCAGATCCGTATAGGCTGCTAGCAGCGGTCTTTCAACTAGCTCGTCGCGGTTTAGATCAACAAAGGGGACCTTTTGCTCTCGCAGCTGATCTGTCATGCCGCTCTCATACAGAACCAGTTCGGTGTCGCGCTGGTGTCCCGGTCCTTCCCCAACGAGTACGGCTGCCGCCCCCAAGCGCCGAAAGCACTCGACTGCGGCGGAAACAAGAAGCGGATGCGTATTGATGTGGTTTCCAGGGATGTAGTCAACTAGGTTCGGTTTTAGAAGAACGGTCTTGCCCCGAACGTCTAGGTGAAACAAATCCAGGCCGGAACGAAGAACGTGCTCCAGGTTCGGCGAATAGGATTCGGTTTGGAGGACAGCGACTCGGGACCGCTGCTGCCTGCGGAAGACGTGGTATCTCGGTTTGTCGAGCAACGCCGTTGCAGCCGCGCCCGCAGCGAGCCCGAGCGACCCTGCGACAAAGGTTCTCCGGTCAACTTTCATGCGTGTGCTCCGAGCACGTTTATGCCATCGGCACTGCGGAGGGCCAAGCAAACGATAGCGAGGGTCGCGCAATCGCTGATCTCAGCGGGCTGAACGACGGCGCAGAGGCGGTCGATCCAAGGCTGCGTGGGACGATGGAAGGCGTGGAGGGCGAGGATGGTCCAGGCAAGACTCCAGGGAGCTAGGAGGGGTTCGGCGCGACGCTGCAGCCAGTCGAGGCTCGCAGTTATGAAGTCGTTGAGAGGCTCGCCCAAGAGCGCAAGCAAGGCCACGGCTGTCGCATCGGGATGCGGAGCTAGAGCAACTCCATAGACAACCCCATTGCCTGCGTTCCAGCCTCCCCCAAGACAGATCCGGTCGTAGAGCATCTCCACGCCCCGCCGGATGCGGAGCTGAAGAAGGTCCCTTTGTGAAGAAGCGATGCCATTCCTCAATGCAAGGAGCGAATAGGAAGTAGGGACCACCCAGCTGACCGTTTGCGGCATCCAGGGCCAGCCGAATTTGTCCGGATCGAACCGAACATGACGATCAGTAGTCCGAAATTTCCACTTCCAAAGCCAGTGAGATTCCCAGCCCAGAGATTCCAATAGCCAGCGGCTCGCTCGGTCGTTTGCAGTTCCTTCTACGCCGGAACAGTGGAGTGCGTATGCGACCAAGCCCGTAAAACCGGATCCCTCCGCGCTGTCTTCGGAAAAGGCGGGCCAGCTTCCGTTCGGATTTTGGATTTGGAGCAGGAAACGAATGGCGCGATCCCGTTCCCGAAGCAAGTTCGAAGGCAGCGCAAGAATCGCCAGTGCCGTGGGCTCAACTCCCGCCTGAGTGGCACCGGAATGGAACGGCCAACCGCCGTGCGGCAGTTGGCCAGCGATGAGTTGGTTCACGCACAAAAGAAGGGCTCTTTGCGGGTTATCCATGCGTCGCCTTTTAGGCCTGGCCCTTGGAATTGTCAAATTCCCCCCACCGATTGGCGATTCGTGGCCGGCAGAGTTAGTCAGTGAGCGTGGAATCGGGAGATATTCTTCCCTTCGCCGATGTGTTTTAGAGAAATCTGCACTCATGGAAGGATGCACGGAAATTCGGTTTGTGATCTGAGGTGGCTTGAACCTAGCGGAATGTTAGCCAGGAAGTTTGGGATTAGCCTGATTCTTTTGGGGTAAGGGGGAACACGGGTTAGCCCCTGCCGCGGAAATGATGATTTCCATCCATGGCTGGTGCCGAGGAGAGGGCGACATCTGGGGTTCTGCCTAAAGTTAGTCAGCAAGTATGGTATCAGCCCAAAATTTCCCTGGATGCCGAATGTCGTGGAACAAGCATCGTCAGTCGGAAAGTTAGCAAACACGAATGGTATCAGCCAAGATTCCTCCGGGCGTCCAAATTGGAGTCATGGGAACCTCAGTGAGACGAGTGAAAGTTAGTCAGTAAGTGTGGGATTGGAGCGAAATTCTTCTGCAGAGGACGAGATCGGAGGGGCACCACGCCGTTTGTGGTGGCTTGATGTCATCTATCCCCTCTGATTTCAGAAGGCAAGGCCCTTCGTCAAAGAGCCGACTGCGAGAACCCGAAAGAATTTCCTGTGACGATCCGGCTGCAATGTGCAGCTCGCTTGCGTGCGTGGGAAAAGATTCGGGCGCATGTTCCGCCGCACCGAGGAGGCGGCACCTGTGTTCGCGTCGGTCGAAAAACTCGCGGACGGACTGCGCGACGCGCAGTACGTAGTTGATCGCGTAACGCTCCAGGTGGTCTATCTGGCGGCGAAGATGCACAAACCGCTCTTGGTGGAGGGGCCACCCGGGTGCGGAAAAACAGAACTGGCATACGCAGTTGCTGCTGCTGCCAGAACCACAGTCGAACGCCTGCAATGCTACGAGGGAATCACCGAAGAGAAGGCCATCGGAAAGTTTGACGAGTCCCTGCAGAAGCTGTTCCTCGAAACGCAGAAGGAGCTCTTGGGCGAGGACTGGGATGGCATCCGGAACAGGCTGCACTCTCTCGACTTCTTCGCGGAGGGACCACTGTTGCGGGCACTGCGGCACAAGTTCAAGCCTTGCGTGTTGTTGATCGACGAGCTCGACAAAGTCGACCACGCCTTTGAAGCGTTGCTTCTGGAGATCTTGAGCGCATGGCAGCTCACGGTTCCTAAACTAGGAACCATAAAAGCGGAGACGGTTCCGCTTGTCGTACTGAGTTCGAATGAGGAGCGGCGGCTGGGCGACCCGTTGCGCCGGAGATGTCTCTATTTGCGTTTCGAATATCCGACGGTCGAGCGGGAGGTCGAAATCCTGGCCGTACGGAGCGCAAACCAGGAGACACCGCTACTCGGTCAGATGGCCGGTTTAGCGCATGCGCTGCGCGGCTGGAACATGGAAAAACCGCCCTCGATCGCCGAAATGCTGGACCTAGCGCAGGCCCTGCAGATTCTCGGACTCAAAGAGATCATGCCGGAACACAGAGACGTTCTCTTGCCCTTGTTGGCGAAGACGGAAGGAGATCGAGGAAGACTGTTGCTGCGCGAGGGTTTCGAAGGACTCGTTATGGATTCGAAGATGTACAGAGACAAGCTCCACCGGACAAACACCGCGGCTTGCGCAGTGGCATGAGAACTGCGGCGATGACAACGATTGTCAGGACGGTTGTTTTTTTCGTTCTATTCGCGGCGCCTGTAACTTCGGCCGCAGAGCCAACACGTGTGCGGGAATTCTCGGCACGATGCGCGGCGTTCTACGCCTCGACCTTCGAGGTCCCAGTGGAACTCGTGGAAGCAGTCATCCAAGTGGAGTCGGGCTGGAATCCGTACGCGGTTTCGAAGAAGGGAGCGGCAGGACTTATGCAGCTCATGCCCGAGACTGCGGTCCGGTTCGGAGTCCGAGACCGATTCGATATCAAAGAGAACATTCGCGGAGGAGTTGCTTACCTAGCCTGGTTGATCCGTCTGTTCAAGGGCGATCTACGGCTGGCCGTCGCCGCCTATCAGGTGGGTGAGTCACAGATCCTTTCGCGGGGCCTAGCATACTCTTCTCGGGAAGTTTTTGATTACGTGAGCCGTGTGGCTCAGCTCTACCGCGCCATGAGGCGCGAAACTGCGCGGCGACCCGCAATCCATATCTCCGCGACGAAACCATGGGGTGGACAATGAGATTGTTTCGTGGACTTTGCGTCTTGCATTTCGCTCTTGGAACGAGCACGGCTTTTGCGCAGATTCGCCAGATCGATCCGCAAATCCTGACGAAGCCGGACCTCGAGGGAAAGGTCACGACGGTCGAGGTGGCGGCTCGGTTTGTCACGACGATTCGCTTGCCGGAGGCTGTCAACTCCGTCGTCGTCGGGGATCCATCCGAGTTCCAGGTGGAGCACTCGGAACGGGAGCCCAGACTTGTTTTCGTCAAAGCAATCTCGACAAAGCCAACCGAGACAAATCTGCTGATCTCAACGACCAGCGGACGACAGGTCAGCCTGTTATTGGTAAATCGAGGAGAAATTGCATCGCCGGGTCGGCCTCGCGTGGACTTCTTACTGAGGTACGAGCCCGCCAGCGGATTTCTCGTTGCGCCTTCAGGCTTTCAATTCGCACTGGTCGGAGAAACCGTTCCCCTGAGGCAAGCTGAGCAGGTTTCAGGAAACGCGACGGAGAGGCTTCCGAAACCTGCGGTAGGGGCGAACTTGGGTACCGCAGGAGAACGCCCGGCAAGTCAGGGCGATGCCCCGCGGAGTGCTGCCCATAGTGATGGCCTGGACAAGCTCCTTGAACAGCAAGAAAACGCCCCGTTGCCAGTGCTTTACGGCGAGAACGTCCATGAAGAATCCGTCGATGGAGACCGGGTTCGCACTGGCGTCAGTCGCGTGATCGACGGAGGTGAAGAAGTTGTCGTCTTGTTCTCGGTCGTGAATCCGACCAAACGCGCGATCTTGTTGATGCCACCCCAAGTGCAACTGGGGGGAAGAACAAACTCGGGAAAACTCATACGCCGCAAAAAATGGTCGACGGCGGAACAGCTGCCTGTCCTGGATTTTCGGTTGAGTCGACGCCGGGTTGATCCCGGCGAGCGCGCCGATGGTGTCGTAGTGTTTGAGCGGCCGCCTTACAAGCAATCGAATGAGACGCTTCTGCTGCAAGTGGCCGAGTCGGGGGCTGTGGACCGCCCTGCCCTGGCGCCGATTGGGTTTGGAGTGAGTACTTCGTGGGAGGACCAAAATGGCAGAGGAAAATGACAAGAGAACTAGTGGAGTGCCAGAAGCCGTCCCTGTAGAAGAGCCGCTGATCGATGAAACAGACGTTCGAACTCGTCCGGGATGGCGTGAAATCTTTCGTCAGGCCTTCGACAAGGCGCGACGGGAACGGCGGGTCACGAACCGGCGCGACTTGGGGCGCGATCGCAGTCGTTCGCTCTTTCTGCTTGCAGGCGCAGCAATTGCGGTTCTCCTGTTGTTCCTCGGTGTGTTTTCCTCTTCCAACAACGCGAAGAAGGCAACAGGCGGGAGGCAACTGGGAACGCCGGACTTGGGGCGTCGGGTGACTCTAGGACAGCAATCGACTGGGCAAACGGGATCGGTGACGCCCCTGCTGAACGCACAAACTGGGCAACCCGAAGCCCAAGGCAGCCAAGATGTCACTGCTGAAGATGTGGGCAGGACGGCGCGGCCAACCCAGCCGTCTATTGGAGCGCAGCCAAGGCCCGCAACTACCCCTGCCTCCAGGAATGAAGGACCGTACACTTTGGGGAAGATTGATTTCTCAGATACCGCAACGCGGCAGGAAGCACCTAGGGCGTCCACCTCACCAGCACAATCGACTTCAGATGATCTCCGGAAGCCTTCATTAGTGTTCGTTCGGAGTGTCCAAAGCAATGCAGCGAGTGCGAACACGAAATCCGCTTCGGCCGCACTGGAGGAAAGTCCCATCATGCTGGAATTGCCAGCCGGAACGAGATTGGTTGCCCGGCTCGAATCCGTCGTGAACAGTGCCATCAAGACACCGGTTGTCGCTGCCATCGAGTACAACTACGAAAAGGACGGCCAAATTGTTGTGCCCGCGGGAGCGAAGGCAATCGGCAGCCTCCAACAGGCGGACCGATCTGGATACGTGGCGATCCACTTCGACACAATTCAAATGCCCGACGGTACCACGGAAAAGGTCGACGCCACGGCAATGAGCCTGACCTACGGCCCTCTCAAGGGCAATATCAGCGGAAGAAGGACGGGCACCCGTTTTCTTGTCCGAACCTTCACGGGTCTAGGGACAGTGGCGACCTATTTAGTAGGGGCGGGCGGCAACAACGGTTTCAACGGGCCGCTTTCGGAGAGTGCCCTTCTCCGCGACCGTATCGCCACAAACATCGGAATCGCCGGTGACCAGGAGTTGAACGGCCTGGCATTCAACCAAAACATCGTTGTCACTGTGCCAGGAAACACGAGGTTCTATCTCGTCGTGGAAAAGGGCGCGACGGTACGTGACGGAGAAGCGCGTCCGGCCACAACGCAGCGTGTGAACAATACTTCGCTGCCCACCGCAGAGGAACTCCGCCAGCTAATGCAACTGAGACGAGAACTGAGTGAAATGTATCAGCAGCCGAACATGCAAAGCACGGCGCAACCAGCGTCTCAGCAATGAACGAGGACGAGAAGAAATGGAACCGAACTGGAAGCCACTGGAGCAAAAGCTTGGGAAGAAACGGTGTGCCGGGTTCATGTTCATGGGGCGAGTGAATGGGATCAATCTGTATAAGCATGGGATTGCCAGAATCCGTCTGAATCTAGATGATTTGGGCCGCTGCTACGTGTGGCGCGGGAATTCAGTGTACGAAAGAGCGGAGTTTGCATCGGAACTGGCCAAGCTGGAGGCAGCTCTCGCTCGGGTTGGCGAGTCGCTGAAGAGCACATACGACGATTGTTACATTGCCCGAAAAAGAGAAGCCTTGAAAAAGGCCGGCATCTCGCTCCTTCACGTAGAGATTGAGCCGCAAGACATATCCATCAACTAAGACTCCCTGGAATCTTCCACGCCAAATACAGTCATGGGCAGCCCTTGGGAACAGCGGCGTAGTGGCCTAAATTACCCGCACAGAGGAGCGCAAGCGGCTGTGTGGTGTTATTGCAGACTGTATTTAGCGTATCGGCTGGGTTGGCATCTGGGCCGCGCCATAAGGAGATTCTTCCGCGAGGCACGTCAATCCTTCCGTTCCCGTTTTCGATCTTCCGAAGATGGTTTTCAGCACCCCGGGCGAACGCTCATCGCTCTGATCCTGGTTTCGATGCCCGTTTTAGTGGCAGTGGTGATTGGCCGGGTCGAATGGTTTTTGAACTGTCCCTCGATGTTCGCCGCAGCCTTCTTTCTCGTAATCTTGCTGCGTGGACCGCTTTCCGAGATCCCATGGCTTCTGAAGAAGGCGCTAAAGCTCGAAATCTCGATGTGCTTGCTCGCCGGTTTTGTGATGTTGCTCGACTGGAAGCTATTGTGGAGTTTCCTTGATCCATTCGGTCTTACTCGCAATCAGACAGGCTTCCACCTGATTCTTGCTGCGGGTTGCATATGGTTGGCAGGCGTCTCTTGGATCATTTTCTCCCGGCCTAAGCGAAAGTAAGAGGCCGTCGGCGCAGCCCGGTGGAGGAATCGCCACGCTCGTTAATAAGACTCTGTGCTTGATCTCTTTTGCGGGTGTAGTACGACCTCACTTTTTTGACAATTCGGAAAAACGGTTTTAGGGTTCCCGCGGCTTCGGCAGTTTTTCTCTCCGCATCCTCCGTTGCATGAGAAGAGCAGCCAGCCAGAAAGGGGGCCCCTACATGAAGGTGAAAGTGGACGAAGCATGGAGGCGAGCATTCGCCGTGTTCGCTATTTCCTTCGCCCTAGCAGGCCAGGTCGTCTGGGCACAAAGCCTTGGACCACAGCCGCAGTTTAACGTTGCGGTTCAGGGCCAAACCGGCGCCCAGCCAGAAGGTGCCTTCCTGAATTTCATCAACTGGGTCGGCAACGTTATCGCACCTGTGGGAGCTGGCGGCGCTGTGGTCGGAGCAGTCGTTTCCTGGTTGCACGGTCGAGGCGTTGGCCGGTGGCTCGCTGCAGCTGCAGGGTTGCTGGCGGTATCCGGGATAACCCGGTTGATCGAGTTCTGGATCACCAACGGCACGGGAGGCGTGACGTAAACCGAAGCGGCGCGTCTGCCGGCGGACTTGGCAGGCAGTTCAGGAAAGGAGCGAAATGGCGCGGACTGCCTGCCAACCTCCGCTCAGATCTCGCCTCAAACCACCTGGTGGAAGAGAAAGGAAAGATGGAGCAATGGCTGTCCCACAACTCTTAAGCGATATCATCCGGGTCCTTTTACTTCTTGCGCCGGCAGCTGCGCTGGTCGCGTTGGTCCTCGCAGGAATCAGTTTGACGCGCGAGGGTGGAACGACGTTTATCATAGGTGGCAGCTTCACGAAGTGGATGTTTTGGGCAGTCATATTCGTAACACTCGGGCCTTTGCTTGGCTGGTTCACTTCGTTTGGAGTTGCAGCTCCGCTGCCAGCAGGCGGAATAGGTACGTCGTGGCTGAGCTCCTTTCAGTCCGATGTGTCCAGCTTTGTTACGAATTTTGTTGTCGGAAGGCTGGTGACCACACTCGCGGCGTATTTCGTTCTGCGAGCGATCCTTGACACTGCCTCGGGCGGGCACCCTCTGCCATCTATCCTCGCCGCGATGTTCTTGCTTGGCACTCAAACGACGTACTCCCTGATCCAGACCTACAACACGGGAACACAGTTCGCGACCGCTGACATCCTGGACAGCCTTTGGAATTACCTGGCCGGGACCATCATGCCGATCGCAGCGGGACTTGCGATTGTGGGAGCGATCATCAATTTTGCCACGCGCCGGCCAGCGATGCGTTTGGTCGCCGTAGCCCTGGGAATGCTTTGTGTTTCAGGAATATGGAAGTTGGTCCTCTCGATGGAGGCGTAAGAACTTCGATGTCATTCACCAACGGGATTCTGAACTTAACGAATTGGGCAGGAAACGTGATTCTGCCGACACTGGCCGGCCTCTTCTTTGCGATCGCGATCTTGCGATTTGCGCGTTCGGAGTCCTATGTGGCCGCAATGTACGGGGGATTTCTCTGCCTCATGGCCTCCGGTTTGTTGCGAGCGATGGAAACATTTGCCTCACAGAGGCCATGGAACGACCCCGACGTTTATTGGGTGGCTCTCCTAAGTTTGGTGAACTGGGTTTGCAATGTGCTCATGCCAGTCTACGCGGGCCTACAGGTAGCAGCGGGCGCACTCCGGATGGGAGTCATCACGAGGATCCATCCCACTGAGGGGTGGATGAGGCACTTCGTGGCAGCCGCACTCTGCTTGCTCCTTTCCGGATTGTTGCGGCTTGCGGAGTTCTTCGTAATTCAAGGCACCGGGGGAGTGACCTAGAAAGAGAGAAATGGTTGATGGCGCTTGAGGTGACACCTGTGTATCGCAATCTCCGGACGCGCGTCACGTTTTTCGGTCTCGAAGCCGAAGACCTGTTCGCGATTCTCGCGCTGGCTGTTGTCGCGAACATCCTCGGAAGATTTGTTCATCGGGAGATGTTTGGGCTCCCGATGAACATGGTCCTGCAGTATGTCGTGCCCGTGCTGACCATTCCTGCGTTGATGCTGTTCAAGTACGGCAAGCAACGCGGTTATCTCCAGGACTGGGTGATGTTCCATGCAAAACCGCACGTGTATTCCGCGCTCGAGCGGGACCGGGAACTCACACGGGGATACCTGCGGCTGGGAGGTCAGGCATGACGCTGACAGCCGAAGGGTATGAACAATCGATGAGCGCGCCCCCGTTGTGCGAGCAACTTCGCATCCGCGATCTGCTGGACAACGTGGCCGTGCAAGTCGATGGGTCCCTCGTGGCGGGGTTCGAGGTTGGAGGCATTCAGTCGTATTACGCGAGCGATGAAGCGAGAAACCGGACCAAGGGACTGCTCGAAGCTCTTGTGAGATCACTGCCTGAACGGTCCATACGAATGCAGGTGCGGTTTGAGATTTCGGAGGGCACGGGCGATTTGGTATCGCGCTATGTTCGCGAGCGCCGGAACGAAGGCCAAGTTCTCCGTGAGCTCGATCGTCTCCACGTCGAGTTGTGGCGGAGCCGGGAGGCTGCTGCCTTCTATCTCCAGCACATCCTCCATCTGTATTTCATCTGGAATCCCCGGATTCATCATCAGTCCCCAGACCTCGAATGGAAACGAAAGATGAAATCGAGCGGAAACTGGAGTGTTTCGGCTTCGAAGTGTATTGAGCGCTCGCAGCAGGAGCATGAGGACCTACTTTCGGAATTCAATAGCCTCCTGGCCGGAGTGGAAACGACACTTCAAGCGACGGGGATGTCACTTCGGCGGATGACCCATCAGGACCTGTTCCTCGAGATCAAGCGCGCGCTCCATCCCCTGGGCAATGACATTCTGCCGTACCGGCCGACGGACGAGTCACTCTGGTACGAGAGTGCGCGAAGCCAGATGGCCAACGTAAACATCGAAGATGAACAAGACGACTACCTGAAAATCGGAGGTCTGCTCTATTCCTGGATCAGTTTGAAGGACCTGCCCGATGCCACGTTCCCGGGCATCCTGCGTGAACTCGTGGTCATAGACTTTCCCCTCGTGATCAATGCGGAAGTCATCCTCCCCGACCAAAACAAGTCGATCAAACAATACAAGAGCCGCCTGCGAAAAATGCTCGCCGCTCAGAAGGATTTTCACGGGGGCTTTCGCATTAACGTCGACGCTCAGGTGGCGGAGCACCAGCTAGTCAAAGTCCTGCAAGACCTGATTTCGAGTTCGCTGAAAGCCTGCCAGATGAGCCTGATTGTGACTGCGCGCTCTTCCAGGCCCTGCCGGAATCGCATGGAACGGGAAGAAGCCGAACGCATCCTGGCGGACCGGCGGCAGCGGGTGCTGCATGCGATCGCGCGAATGAACGGCGGCCGCGGGATTCCGGAGACCCTCGCACAAAAGCGTCTCTACTTCACTGGCCTTCCCGGAATGGGAGGGGAGAACCGGCGGGAACTCGATCTGCTCACGCTCAACGCCGCCGATCTACTACCCATGGAGATGCCGTGGAGGGGGACCCGGCATTCACCCCTAATGCTTCTCGAAACGCCTTACCGGCAATTAGTGCCTTTCTCACCGTTCGACGCAAGCCTTGGCGACGCAAACATGCTCATCATGGCCAAGAGCGGCGGGGGCAAAACCTTCATGGCGCAACTCTTTCTGCTCATGATGGCACGCGCCAACCCGCAAATCTCCATAATCGAACGGGGTGACTCCTACCAGCCACTTGTACAGTTGATGGGCGGACGCGTCATCGACGTGAGGCTGGACGGGAGTGAGACGCTCAATCCCTGGGACCTGCCTGCGGGAGAAATGACGCCAAGCAAGGAGAAGATCGCGTTTCTCAAAAATCTCACGCGCCACATGATCGGCGACAGTCCGGGCTCGGATAACTCACTCGTCGACAACCTGTTGAGCGATGCAATCGGGCGGACTTACAAGCGTTGCGCCGTTCGGTACTCCAATCCGATCCCCACATTCAACGATCTTCGCGAGGAGCTCGCGCAATGGCGCGATGAAGAGCGCATGCAGCGCACGATCGACGAGGCCCGCCTGGCTGCAATCAAGCTGCGCGGATGGACGGGAGAAAAAGGGATTTACGCCAAGCTGTTTGACGCGCACACCACGATGCGGCTGGACAGCAATTGGCTCTTCTTCAATGTCGAAGGGCTGAGCTCAGACCCGAAGCTTGAAACCGCCATGAGCATGCTGATCGCGAATGCCGTGGCGTCTCGCTCGGGCGGAAAGACCGGGCAGCCAAGCATTACCGTTCTTGATGAGTGCTGGTTCCTGCTGGATTCCCCAACGCTCGCTCCCGAAGTGGTCCAACTCTTTCGGACGGCGCGGAAAAGGAATGCCAGCGTATGGGGAATCAGCCAGACGGTAGAGGACTTTGTAGGAACCGAGTTCCAGCCTCGGGAGCATGGTCCGGGGATCCTCAAAAACGTGAGCACCAAGATCATCGGACAACAGCCGGGGGACATGAACCCGCTCGTGAATCACCTGTATCTGAATCCGGTGGCGCTGAACGAGGTGAAGCGCTTCAGTGCGCCGCGCAAGGGAGAGAGCGCCGACGCACTCCTGGTCCTTGGGGAAAAAGCCGAGACGACGCAAACGATCCGGATCGTACCGACGACAGTGGACTACTGGGTTTGCACAACGTTTCCCCGGGAGAGAAGGTACAGGGCCTGGGTCCTCAAAAAGCTTGCCGACCAGCCACTGCTCGATGCCTATACAGAATTGGCGCGAAAGTTTCCTCGCGGATTGGCGGAGGTTCCGCCACTACCGGAAGAGATCTCAGGTGCGGTGACGGGAGAAATGCAGTCATGAAACGGCTCTCTTCCGCGATGTCCTTCCGGTGGCGGAAACTGCTCCATTTCGCTGCCTGGGGAGCACTCGCCGTCGTGATTTTTGCGAGTGCGCCGTTCCTGTTCGACCTTGTAGGTCGTGGCATCGGTTGGATTATCGGGTTGTTTCCACATCCGGACGAGTTATGGAAGGAGTGTACATGGTGTCTCTGACAAACGTGCTGTTTGGCTTTTTCTTTGTGGTCTTTTCGTACTGCATGATTATCGCAAGAACCCGGCGGCAAGTGCTGGCTCTCACACTGGCCGGTGTACTGGCCGTGACGCTCGTTGCTCCGCCGACCGCGCAAGCGCAGGGAAGCCTTGTGACAGTAATTCAGTCTGTGCTGAACGTAATCAACGGTGTGATCAAAACCGCATTGAACTCGATCAATTCGGTGCGAAGCGCAATCAGCAATTTCTACAAGCAAGCGACATGGCCTGTCGCCTTGATCAACCAGGCGAAGGCCATGGTGACGCAGATGATCGGCCAGTACAGAGGCCCTATGCAGAACATTTTCAGCATCAACCTGAAGAGCGCTACCTTGCCCAACCCGGGTGCGCTCGAGAACGCCATGCGAAATCACCTAACTAATGATTTCGCAGGCCTGACCACTTCGTTCGGAACTACCTATGGCAGCGTGCCAAACACGACGGCGGCCAGCCCGGCAGACCGCGCGATGATGGACATGGATGACGCATTGGCTGTAGACAACTTGAAAACACTGAAGATGAGCGACGCTGCCGGTGATCTGACCTTGCAGGCCGCCAATAACATGGAGAACGCTGCCAGCCAAGCAGCTCCAGGATCAGCGCCTTTTCTAACAGCGACCGCAGTCGTCGCCAGCATTCAGAGTCAGGCCCTCACGCAAAAAATGCTCGCGGCTGAATTGCGCCAGGAAGCAGCGCGGCTGGCTCACGAGAATGCCCTTCGTAAACGCGGAGCAACGGTGACCGGAGATGTGAACGCGCAGATTCTGAATCTGCTGAAACGGAATTAGGAGAGGAGAAATCCGATGATAAATGCTATCCAGGGTGTGAAACGAGGATTGAGGTGGGCTTGGGGACACAAGGTCCGGACCCTTGTTCTGTTGGTGGTCTTTACTCTCCTTGCGCCAAAGCCTATTAGGAGTCAATTTGTCGACCCCTGCTGCGCCATCCTCGCGACTGGTCTAACCGCGATCAGCAGCACGTTAAGTAGCGTCATCGGCGGAGGGTTGAATAGCGTTCTGTCGATCGAGAAAGACATCTCGAACTTCGAGCAAACTGTCGTCTGGCCACAAAACCTAATCAATCAAGCCCGTTCGCTCGCGGGAAGCGTTCAGGGAATCTTCAACCAGATTCAGGGAGTAATGCGAATTCCGGTGAACAGTGCGACTCTGCCGGCCACCCAGCAGTTCGAGCAGAACTTGCTTTCACGTGATCCGAACCAGATCGCCCAAACCGGCGCGCAGTATACCGCTGTTTACGGGGCGGTGCCGGATGCGACTGCGGCCTCCCCCCAGGTGCGCGATATCACTGACATGACGGACGCTACGGCGCAAGCAGCAATGAAAAGAGCAATCGAGATCGATGCTCTGGCCGACCTCGAACTACAAGCGGCAGATCAGATCAACCAAAGCATTCAGACAGCCGCCCCCGGCAGCGCGCCGATCATTGAAGCGCAGGCAGACGCATGGCTGGTTCGCGCCAATGCGTACACACAGTCCGCAACAGCGGACCTGATGCGCGTGCGCGCCATCGACCTGGCCAACGCGAGCGCGAATGTGAAAAACGGCGCTGCAAATGCCGCCGCTGTGCAGCAGCAGATTTACAACCTCCTGAAGAGGCTGTGAACCGTGTTCTATTTTCAGCAACTACTCCAAACAGCGCTGAACGGAATCGACAGCGCGAACGTTACGGGCGCTGTGTTGGGTGTTGCCGGGACAATCCTTCTCCTGAGTTTCCTCTATAGCGCGTATCAGGCATTTGCCGCGGGGGGAGATGTCCGGATGTTGGCGATTTCAGGGATCAAGTACCTGATCCTGGGACTCGTGTTCGCTAACTATGGGACTGTGTTCCGCGACGTCAACGGAATGTTCAATTCCGTCGCCAACTTCATCTACAACTCGACAGGCGTCAAGGATTTGTTCGCAAATTGGATGGATCAACTGGCCCAATACTGGCAGGCTAACGGGAGTACCTCCCTCTGGAATCTTGTGACTGGCCTGGCTTCGGGAGTCATCAGCCTGATTCTGATTTTAGGTGCGTTCGTCGCATTCCCCGTTTGCTACCTGATTTTCACGGTCTTCTACGCAATGTATGGGTCGGTCCTCTATGTAACCGGTCCGTTTGTTCTGGCACTGCTGCCGACCAGGGGTCTTGGCCAGTTATCGCGCACCTACTTGGTGAATCTCATGACGTTTCAGGCTTGGGGGCTCATCTACGCAATCCTTCAAGTCCTTATGTCGGCAGTGAATCTATCCAGCATCAATGCGGTGCTTGGCGCGAACGGAGTCCTGAACAGCTTCGTTGGTTCGAGTCAAATGATACTCCTAGCCCTCACAGCTAGTATTTTCTCACTCTCGATTGCATTGATTCCATTCATTGCCAGCCGCATTGTTCGTGGTGACGTGGGCAGCACCATGATGACGGTCGTCAGCGCCATCACGACAACTGCCAGCGCCGTCGCCGGTTTGGCGGCCGCGTCATTCAGCGGCATGGGAGAGGGTGTGCTCGCCTCTCATGCCGCTGGAGGAGGAGCGGCACCACCTCCTCCGCCACCGGCGGGACTAGGGACTGCGTCGTCCGCGCCGCTTGCCGCTGGCGCAAGCGTGTCTCCAGTTGGCGGTGCCGCGGCTGCAGCCATTGCGTCCACATCGATGTCGCCAACACCGCCATCGGGCAGCGCAATGAGTGGGGTGAGTGCTGCTATGCCCAGCGGCGGAGACAGCGATGTTTCCTCCGCGACAACAACAGCATCTCCTTCGTCTTCACCCGTTTCGGCAGGGCGTTCCTTCTCGAGACCCGGCCAATATCGCGCGTTCAACATTCCGCATGCCATGGCGTGGCACGTCGGCTACTCGCTCGGGTCGGCTTACCGAGGACTGAGAGGAGGGGAATAGCAGATGAGAAAGATAGACCGGATGTCGGAGCTTCCTGAGGTCACTCGGTACACGAAATATTACGAGCACGACGGCATGCTCCGGGCCTATGCGAACCGCGCCATGCTGTTAGCAATGATTTTCGGCGGGCTTGCCATGGTCTCTCTGGGTTTTGCCATCTACGTTCGCCTGCAACCGCCGACCGTGATCCGCGTCGACAGCGATGGCAACGCTTTGGTTGTCGGCGGGCCCCGTGCCGGCAAGGTGGCAACGATCAGCCTATCTGCGGACGCATCGTCTGCTGATGCTTCCTCTGGCGTTGCCCCTACAGACCTCGAAGGCAGGGCGGTCGTGCGCCAATTTCTCACTCGCTACCTTGCCTACACGCCGGACTCGGTGGATCGAAACCTTGCCGAGGCCCTGAACATGATGACCGCAAACCTGCGCGTCTATTCCATGAACAAACTTCGCGACGAGGATACCGTGGGAAAGATTAAAAGCGACCACATGATTTCAGATTTCGCGATTCGCTCGATTGAGCACGTGAAGGGAACGCCGTGGACCTACACGGTCTTCGGCGTGAAGGAAGTTCACCGGGTGAAAAATGCGACGGAAGCGACGGACCAAATCGTCGGGCGATACAACATCCGTCTGGTCGAGACGGGACGCTCGGAAGTGAATCCGAGCGGGCTTCTAGTCGCCGAGTATGGCGAGCAACAGATGGTTGGCGAACGAGAGCCGGGGCTGCTGCAAAAGAGCGCCCTCGACAAAGATCGGCCCTGAAGGATTTGCCGCCAAGAGGCATGCCCTCAAAGGCGGTGGAGCAGACGAAAGGAGGTCTTCATTGTGGCGGCAGGTGTGACAGAGGTGGTCGGAGAAGGAAAAGACTTGCAGGCGAGCCGTTCCTCGCGTGGAACTCGCAAGCTGCGAACTGGACAAGCGAACGGAGCGGAGGGGCAGCGCTTCTTTCTTGCCAAACCAGGAGGAAGTCACGGCGTTCCCGAACTCAGCAAAGAGTTCCCCGGAGAAGCGGAAGCGATGGTGGAATCGCTAAAAACCGGCTTGAGCTACTTCGTGGTTTCCGAATGGCGAGGTGTTGCGGATTTCTCAGGCAGAAAGCCGCAGCTCAGCCGGGAAGCCGTGCGTGGTGCGCCCAAGGCGGGATAGGAAAAGTTTCTTCACAGGCTGAAGTTGGTCTGTCGAGAGCCGTCCACAAGCTCCAATGATTGTGGATGAGTGCTTGGCTCACTCGAAGTGTGCCCAGTCGGGCTCACGAGAGGAGGTCAGCAGACTCCTTGTTTGTTGTTGCCGGACAAACAAAGGAGAAAACAGGAGCAGCGACGCGGAGGTGATCGCGCTCGACTGCCCATAAACAACTGAGCTGGTCCGGTTCTTCGCAGAACCTGACCGGAAACCGTACCACGTTTTCGGCCCAGGACAGCGAAGAGACCGGCGGCAACGGCCTCCTTGTCTGTTCTTTGCCGGACGGAAAGAAGGAGGAGGAAATGCCAACTGAAATGAGCAGTGGAATGCCTGTGATTACGCTCGATATTAACGAAATGGGACAGATGAAGAAACGACTGCCGAGATTGACCAAGGAGGAGCAGCTGCGCAACACGCTCCTCGAAGGTCTCTACCCTGGCATTCGCGTCGCCCGTCTTAATGTCCCACCCGGGAAACTCGAGGACCACCAGGAGAACGAAGTTCAAAAATCCATGCGGTCCTTCGAGCTCGATGGCATGCGATATCGGCTTATCGGCGCGAGCGCCTCGGCAAAGAGCGGGAAGTTCTACGCCGTGGACGAACGCTACGAGCCGGCAATCGCAGAGCGTTTCCGCAAGTGGCCAGAAGCGGCCATCACCTATTTCGGAATTCTGGTTTCGCCGTGCAAGCAGCGAATCCAGTTATCAGACGCAAGGGTGATGGTTGTGAAGGACCGCTCGCTTGGCACGAATGATTGCCGTGGCTGGATCTCGCAGTCGGTGTTCGAGCGATTTCATCTGTCTCGCCATCGGCTCTACCAGTTTCGGCTGGCATTCGAAAACACTCAGGCCAAGGGCGCATGCAAGGTCATGGCGGATGACATCGCCGAGAAACTTGGCGCGGACATCATCCTGCCTGAATCCTGCGTGAAGCCCGAATACAAGCAATCGTCGAGGTTTCTCGACTTCCTTCGTTGGCGGCGGCCGAAGATCGAGGTCAGGACCTACCGGGGACCGATCGTATTTGGAATCCGGGAGGTTTCGAGGAAACTTGATCTTCACAGCAGCTACACGCTCATCGAACACGCGCCGTGGGAGTCCATCCAACTTGAAATCGCACCGTTCGCCATGGAGCAGGCTCGCAAACTGCGGGCGGCATGCCAGGACGGACGATACGATGAAGTGATTGAACTTCTGGGCGCGTCCCACGCACAAGGTCCATGGGAAGAGGGAAGCGACTCTGAGTACACCTCATATGAGCACACGGTTGTTGAAGCGGTGCTCAAGGTGGATTCGAGCGGCTACCTCATCAAACATCCTTACATCAACAACGCTCTGAACCGCTTGCTCGCGAAGTGGACGTTCAAGCTTTGTACGGCAGGCGGTTTCAAAATCCCGGGCTTTGCCCTAGCCGACGATGGCTTCCTGGCTCTCTATCAGGGTCAAGTCGTCGCCGCATCGGACTGGCTGCCTCAGGATCGGGCAATCAGTTCGGTGCCGTGTCCGAAGGGCCTGGTCGTGCGCTACCCCATCCGCATGTTCGAAGACCTGCTTCCTTACACGCGGGTGTCCACTGACGAGGCCGTGGTCTTGGTGACTCAAGCGATCGAGGAACAAAACGGCTGCGTGATGGACACCGAGGCGGCTGTCGATTTGGTGGAAAAGCAGATCAGGCTAGAAGGAACGTTCGTCCTGCACAGCGAAACGGCGGCCAAGAACGGCGGGGACTTCGACTTCGATCTGGTGGCTGTGGTTGAAGGAGACCGTTTTTCCCGTTTTGTCGAAAGCCGCTTTGCGCACCAGGACCGGCACGAAAAGGGGAAATCTAAGCGCAACAAGAAGCAGAGTCCTTGGTGGAATCTCGCGCTGGTTGCGAATCAGGCCAAGGGTAATCAGATTGGCTCGATCACCGACCTGAAGACCTCCTGCTACGCTGCCGGTTTCCGGGGAGAAGCCTACCAACTCGTCGATGAACTCCAGCACGCCCTGGACAGCCTCAAGTGGGGCACCGAGGTAAACCAGGAACTCATCGCCGAAATCCGCAAAAAAGTACCGCTCGCGCCTTGGCTGCAGCTCAAGGACAAGGAGCGGGTCAGCGATATGCCGGTGCATCGCGAAGTCCTGCCCACCGACAAGATCGGGTGGCTCTACAACCTCGCAAGAAAGGAAGTCGAAGACTTTTTTTCCGCGAAGCTGCCCATCTCTGATTTCCACGGGCTGATTTCCGGCGAGCACTTTACAAAGGAAATGTCCCAGGAATGCCGACTGGTCAACCGCATCTACGCGGATGAAGTCGGAAAACTCATCACGGAAAAGCAGGCCCTGGACGAAGCCTTGGCGAAGGCCGAGGCGGGATACGAGGCCAAACGGAACAACCCAGAAACCAGGAATGAGGCACGCGCGCAGCGCAATGCCGCCCGCAGTAAGGTTCACGCCTACAAAGAGCGGTTCCGCGAGGAATTTCAGGCCCTCCGGTCGCTCGTTGGAGCCTGGGGAGACGGAAAGAGAGAGAACCGTAGAGGTTGGTGCCAGGCCTTGCACACGATTATCTGTGCAGGGAAAGGAAACGGCTCGCTGCTCTTTCACACTTTCCCTCAGGAAATCATCGACAAGATCGTGGAGGAGACCGGCAGCAATCCTGTGCAGGTCTCTGTTCTCGATCTCGTGGATGGGGAGATCGAGTTTGACGAGGATGGCCGCGTCTTTCTCGTCGAGCAATTTCCCAACGGCGATGGCAGCACTCACGAACGCAAGATCTTCCTCCTTCAGATATCCAAGAAGGGTGAAGTGCTCGTGGACGGGAGGGTTGTCGAGCGCGTGCAGCCATTCCCGATGCGATACGGATCAGGGATGATCCGCGATGGCAAGCTGGTGTTCAACGACATTCGCCAGCACACCACCGTAAAACGATCAACAACGACCTTGAGCAAACCGTGTGACGACACTCGCAGCACGGGGTCTTCCGCGAGCGGCAACACCACGGCCGGCGCACAAGGAGAAACTCCCTCGTGAGGCGGAGACTGCCCGGGAGGACTGAAGTCAGGCCTCCCGGGCAGCCCCCATATATAAAGGATGCGGAAGGAGGAAATGTGACAAGGTTTTGGATTTCTTGCGTGGTAGTGGCAGCCCTCGGATGGCCTGCGTGGGGACAGAAGGTCGAGATCGAGAAGCCGGCGCCGGGAAAGATCATCCACGTGCAAACTGCTCTCAATCACCTGACCGTTCTCGAAATGACTGAGCCGGTCAGTACGGTTGCCGTGGGCAGCCCGGTGTTCAAGGTGGAGTGGCGCGAGAACAAGGTCTTCATCGAGCCGACTGAGCCGGACGTAGCTACGAATCTATTCGTGTGGACCCCGTCAGGTCGCTTTAATTACGAACTTGACCCTGCGGGAGCCGTGCCCGAGATGGTTTTCGCGATTGACCAACCCGCTGCCGATCCTCCGAAGATCAATGTGTCCGCGCACCATGGTGGAGAGCCCAGTGACGTGTCACCCGCCGATGTGCTCATCGCCGCTAGAGCCGTGCGATTGCTCGGCGGGATCTCCGAAAAGAATCAGGTGGCTGTTTACCTAACGGATTTGCTCGAACACGACGGGCAAGTCCTCATCCGCTATTCCATTCGGAACGGAACCAAGAAAGCCTACGTGCCCGGGGCCCCACAAGTAGTGGCACTCAAAGCTCCCCGGTATCGAGAGTCGCTCTACACCCTCCAAGGCTTTCAGCTGGGTTCGGACGAGGCGCCTCGTCTGAAGTCGAATGGAGAAATTCCTATAGACGTAACAAAGAGCGAGATCCGTTCTTCCCGGATTGAGCCGGGGCAGGAAACCAGCGGGATCGTGGCGATCAAGCTGGCGCGAATGCACGCGGAACCGGCTTTGATTCGTTTGATATTCCTTGCAGGTCCCAGGGGGCCGATAAGCGCAACACTGGTGCTCTGAAATGGCGAAACGCATTACCTCCAGCGAAACGAAAGTCTGGCTTAAGCATTACTTCCAACGACGCCGGGACACTGGCTTCTGGAAGGCGGTTGCGGACATCGCGCTCTATCCGCCAAACCCGTTCAAACCAGAGGCGCGGCGTTTGCCAAGGCCTGGGTTTCTTATCGCGGCAGGCTTGATCGCTAGTGCCGTCGGTTGGTTTTTGTATTTCAACTTCGCCCGATGAACAAGGCGGCACAATGAGAGTCATCATCCAAGTGGTGGAGGCAATCGAAGTTATCGTCCCGGATCTCCTAACGCTAGGGCTGAGCGTCCCCGCGTTCTTCAGCCTGTATCGCAGCGCTGTCATGCTCGGCCTTCCTGGGACCAGGGACATGTGTTCGGCTCTCCTAATATCGCTCGCCCTTGGGTATGTCACCTCCCTTGCCCTCAACGTCGCCGGTGCTATGACACTTCCGGCGCGACCAGGCCTTGTCTCCTTGCCTCAGTGGGAGCCAAGGGTCGAGCAGTTGGCCCGCGAATCGGCGCCATATGTTGTGAAGACGCAGACAGTCCGAGAAGGCATGGTGACCCGACAGGAAACGGATTTGTTTGAGCAGGTGCCCAGATGAAAGAAAGCGGTCTATTTTGGCTGTACGTTATCGGAGTGTATTCGGCCATCGCGTCATTCGGATATCTCGCCTTCATCGACCGCTTGCGCATGTCGTGGTTCTTCCTGCTCGCGATCATTGGGTCGGCAATTGTGTGTGTCTGGCACAACCGTCTGTTGGATGCGGAGGAGGTTCGCCATTTCCAGATCATGATCGACGCCCCCGAGACTTCAGAGGGGGTGCGGGATTTCTATCGTTGGGCGATCGAAGAAGTGGGGAGGAATCGCGAAAAGTGGACTTTCGAGTATTGGAAAACACAGTGGAATCTTTTGTGCCAAGAGATACGGGAGGCGAGGAGCACGCCGCAGATGTTTCCGAGAGGAGAGGATCCCATCAAGCGGGATGCTCGCGCTTGGGGTTGCTCTCGCCAAGTCGCGGAGAAACTGCACCATCTCGAGAAGCACGTCAACGAGATGGTGATGACGAACATCATGGGCAGGGTAGGTGAACTTGAAAGCAGAGAACGCTGGCGCACGGCAAAGGAATGGTTCGCACTCCGTGACACTTGGCACAAGCTCGCAAATGACCCAACTACCGCGGCGGACCTTCGCGCCTTTTGTGCCCGATGTCTCGAGGACTATCCGCAAGCACCTCCGATAGGTCCGAGGTACTTCGCATGAGGCCTGCATATGCACAGCCTCGGGAACGTCCGCCCCTTTTCGAGAGCTACGAGACCGTGCTCGTATTGTTGATCGTCGGCCTTGGCTGGCTCACTTCGTACATTGCGCGCGAGCGGTACCACCTCACGGGTCGACAGATTCTGGAATTTGCAGTTTATTTCCTGATCGTATTCGCTGCCATCTTTTGGCCGCTATACCGGTTTCTGACTGCGCGATCGCGTCGCGAAAAGGAGTGGCCGCATCCACCGCTTGTTGTGTCTGCCAGGAAAGATGAACGGGCTACGCGCCAAGCCTGGAACCGAAACGCCGTTGTCCTGGGTTACGACGTGCATGGAAAGCCGTGGCTGTGGACCGACGAGATTCGCGTGATGCAAGGAATTGTGCTGGGAATGACCGGCACGGGCAAGACAACTCTGCTACGGAACATCATTACCCAGGACCTCCATCGAGTTGTGGGCTCTCCTGACGATCGCCATCGCATCCCCATGTTGATCCTCGATGGCAAGGGTGATATGGAGTTCTTTTACAGCCTTCTTCCGCACCTCCACCGGGCAGGGCGCCTCCGAGATTTACGCGTGCTCAATCCTGGCCGGCCAGACATGTCCGTGCGCTACAACCCCTTCTACTGCAGCGATGAAGACTACATGCCTGTAGTGAACATGGTGTTCGGCTCGTTCAACCTTCACGATGAGTTCTTTGCGAAGCACCAGTTGAACTATTTGGCCGATATCGTTCGCGTACTCGTTTACACCGGCCTGAAATTCAACTTCTATGACGTGCTCGTCATGGCCATCGATGAACAAGTGTTGCGGGAGCAGGTAGCGAAGGCGGCCAGACGGCTTGAGCACAGCGAAAACATCAGCACACAGCGAAGGCTGAACTTTGAGATGTCCGTCAAGAATCTGTATCAGTCGTTCGAGGACCGGGAAAGGGTTCCGAAGATCCAGGGACTGCTCAACGAGTGCATGACGTTTCTCGACGACGAGCTGAGCGTCATCACGGGACCCTATGAAGAATTGCTCTCGCTCGATGAGGTGATCGAACAGGAGCTCATCCTGTTTGTGACCTTGAACGTGAACAAGAACACTGAACCGGTTCGGGCACTTGGAAAGATGATCCTACAAAACCTTCAGCTGGTCGTGGGCAAAAGATACGAAAGCGACACGCATCGCCGGCGCGCCAACAAGCCGCTGTTCAGCGTCGTCCTCGATGAGTTCGCGCCCTTCGGGTACAGGAACTTTCCACAGATTTTGCAGACAGCACGCGGAACGAACACAGCGTTTCTCTTCTCCATGCAGAGCCTTCCCCAGCTCATGCATGTCGGTCGTGGTTTCAAGGAGGACGTTACCTCGGCGCCAAACACCACCATGACCATGAGAACCCGCGACGAGGAAACCGCGCACTACTTCCTGAGAGCCTCCGCAGAACATCAAGTCACGCGTCGCAACCTGTCCATGGAGAGATGGAGATTCTTCGGATTCGAGAGCTATGAAGAGACTGGGCGGGCCGTCGATATCGAGGCGCGTGAGACAAGAGCTCTCGACGAGCACATCAAGAACCTGCCCAAGGGTCAGATGGAAATCCTGATGACGGATGACACGCGCGGCACGCTCCACACCCATTTGCACGTTCGTCCTCCCACGGACGTCACCATTCCTAACTTCGAACCTGAGCTGTATCCCCGGCTCAAACAGTCCCGCGCGACATCGGTGGGGGCGAATCTTCGATTCAAGAGCCATGAACTTGCGGGGCCGCGGTACGCAAGGCGGGGGCACTGACAATGTGGACTGCGAAGCGAGTCGTCTGCCGGGGTTTGTTGACGATTACCCTGTCGTTCACTGCTTCCAGTGTCCGAGCGCAATCCCCGCGACAGCCTTACCCTAACCGGGACACATGGTACGAATTCCTTCTGAAGAAATGTAATCCGTCCGACTTTAACTACGGAGCCTGGCTTGAGCAGCGGCGCAGGGTTTTCCTCGAAGCCACGGTCAAGGAACCACATTTCTGGTACAGCCTGTCGGTGACGGCCGGAGTGCTGATGCTGATGGCTACCTACGCGAAGCTGTCTCTCGATCACCGCCGAAGCATGCGCATCACCGAAGAGATGATGGCCGACATCTACAGCCACGACCTCTTGTCTCGTCAGGCGGCAGCCGAAGCCATCGAGAAATATAACCAGCACATTGAACAGTGCAATCGAGCCATCGAGGCCTCGGAAGGTGGGGACGCACGGCCCGGCTGGGGAGAGACACAACTCGACAGCCTAAAGGCGGAGTTGCAGCGCGTGGCGAGCCAACTCGAAGCCACAACGCAGGAGCGTAACAAACTTCAGGAAGAGCTCCGGCAGAAGTCACAAGTCGTTGCCGACCTTTCCACGCGCCTCGATGCATTATCGAAGAAAGTGAACGGCCCCCGAGGCGTTGACAGCGGAGGCGGGGAGGCGGCTTCAACTGGCGCCAATGGAAACAACGCACAGGTTGTCGGTCAAATCAACCGCCTGCAGGAAGAGTTGTATGCCGAACGGCAGAAGAACAAGCGTTTGAAGGGTGCGTAAGCGAGATGCTCGTTACTGTCACAAGCTTTGGGAGTGTTTGGCGTCGCCGCTTTGCTAAAGACGAGAGTGATCCGAGGCGGTTTGCGCGTGCAGCATACTTCAACACTACCGGTGTTTGCGTCAATGGCCACATCCGAACGCGGCCCAAGATCATCGGCCATGCGCGGTTCAATGGTGTCGGCGGCTTCGATCCGAACCATCCGCTGGCAATGATCAACAGCGTCTTTGAGTGTGCAGAGCCATGCGTGTGGAATGGACAGAACAAGGTACTCTTTAAGCGCATGCTGGCGGCTCCGCAGCAACCTGACTATTTCCTGGTTGTCGTCAGGGCCGCTGAGGTCGGACGTCTCGACGTGGGCTCACCAGCATGGCGTTCCGAAGGTACGCTCCTCATTTCCTTTAGCGAATGCCGCGACCAACAGGAAGCGATGCTGTTGATGCCGCCAGAAAGCTGGTTGCGAACAGATCTTGGCAGGTTCGTTCTCCGCCCGTTCGTCTCCTGGCCATGGAGCGCGCGGCTTCAGTTGGAGTCCGCGTGAGGAAGGATGACCGATGCGGTATCCGAAAGGCTCCCTTCAACTCAACCAATCGCGAGACCTTCCGCTCCTGCGCCAAATCCTGCACTCGGAATTCGTCACCCACTCGCAGTTATTCGAATTCATGCGACTGAATCATTACGAGCGGAGTCGCAAGTCTTTCGATTGGCGCCTTCGACGATTGAACGACCGCGAGCTTGTGCGGCGGCAGACAACACCAGGTTGCACAGGTGAGTTTGTGTATTCCGTCGCCGTTGGCGCCGCGATGTTGCTGCAAGGCATGGGAGAGTACTGCTTGGTTGGCCGCGGCAGGTTCAACGGAAAGGAAGCCGAGCGAAGCGTTCTTCACGCCATCGGACTCAACGACATTCAGCTCAGTGTCCTTCGAGCGGGGTTGCTCGTGCGGTGGATCGGTTCCACGGAGATCCGCTCGCAGAATGAGCTGACTGGATTTGGTTTTGCGAAAGACTATGATGCGGTCGTGACGGTTCGCACTGGAGCAGCGGAGCAGCGGTTCGCGCTCGAATACGAGAGGAGTCCCAAGCCGATGCGGTACTACAGAGATGTTGCGGCTGCGTTGGGCCGAGAGGCGCATTTGAGCCACGTGCTCTACCTGGCCTCCAATTACGACCTGTTGCAATTCATCTCTGGATTTTTCCGGAACAGCAAGTGTCGCGTGTTCTTCGGTCTGGTGAAAGACTGGCACGCGCAATTGCTGGACATGCCGGTTTCCTGTTGCTCCGCCGCCCGCTCCATGCAGTTTAGAGAGACTCTCAATGACGCTGCCGCGCACCCCGAGCCAGCCGCCGTTTCTGTGTGAACGCCTCGTTTGCCCTTCCATTGTCCTTTCTTTGACGCGATATTGAATCGCAGTTGCCCCTCCTTGATGCTGCGCAAGCGATTGAGCCGGCAGGTGTTGCGCATTTACTATCCTCGATTGTGATGGCGTTTTACCTCCGGGAATGACATTTTGGATTTCGCGGTCGTGCGATGCTCTTGACGAGCAGCGACCACTTTCGGGGGGTTTTCGATCGTAGGTGGCGACGGGGTTTCGGAAGTCTTCTGTTTGGCCATCCACTGCGCATAGGCTTCTGGTGAGGATTCACTCGATGAGTACACGAGCGACGCCATGCTCTCGGAACAAGTCCAGAAACCGCTCGCAAACTGACCGACCGAGTCTTGGACAATATTGTCCAAGACCCACCGGGAGCCCCGCGATATGTTTGCGTTTAGGCGCTGGCGGTTTCGCTTACGTAAAGGTGACGCGGGGATGAAAGATGCAAATCGTACCTTGGTGGAGCGGATCTTTCAGGATGCACGATTCGTCCGCTCGTTGGGAATTGAATTGACCTCGTGCGGCAAAGGCTGGTGTGAAACGAAAGTCAACGTGTCGCCTTCTCTTCGGCAACAGCATGGATTCGTCCATGCTGGCGCGCTGATGACCCTTGCGGACCACACCTGCGGTGGGGCCGCGGCATCAACTGTGCCGGAAGACCGGGAGGTGCTCACCGTGGAGAACAAGGTCTCATTCTTGCGTCCAGCTTTGGGTCCAGATCTGATTTGTCGCGCTGAAGTGTTGCGCGCCGGAAGGAATCTCATCTTCGTTGAAGCGGAGGTCATGGTCGAAGGTGAGGAGGGCCGCGTGATGGTTGCCAAGGCATCCAGCACGCTCGCAGTCATTCCTCTCAACACGAAACGCGCTGGCGGGCCTGGCAAAATCAGAGTAGCGATACGTGCGGGTTTCATTGAAAATGAGATCGAGCGTGAACTTCTGCCGTGTGTTCCGCCGCTCGGAGGAACGTAGCTGCGCTGACGAGACAACCTAATGCTTTCCTTGCGAGAAATGAAGACAGGGGACTTCGCTCAATATTGTCGTTGTTTCGGGTTGGATGGTCTTGAAGTTATGAGTGCCCGATGGGTGGAGCATTCGTTTGCCCCACACATGCATGACTTCTACGCGGTTAGCCTCAATTACGGAGGCCGTGGCGCATTTGATTGTCGGAGTGAGCTTCGTGATGCAGCGCCTGGCACATGCAACCTGATAGCACCCGGCGAGTTGCACACGGGTCATGCCACGTCTGGAGATGGCTGGAGCTATCGCAACTTGTACATTGAAACCCCTCTAATGACCACGCTTCTCCGGAGTCTCGACTGGCAAGGGCCGTTGGACGTCAAATTCAAGTTCCCATTGGTCCGGGACACCATCTTGGCCGCGCGGCTCGCTCGCGTTTTTGCGAGTCTGACGGAGTCAAGTTCGTTGTTGCAGAACGAGTCGTTGCTACTGTCTGTTGTGGCGCGTTTGATTACGCATCAACTCGTGCCCGGGCACGCCCTTAGCGATGCGGGGCGAGAACACGCGGCGGTCCTGCGAGTCAGGGCTTGGCTCGACGCCAACTCTGAGCAGAACGTATCGATACACTCACTGGCCAGTCTTGCCAACCTGAGCCCATACTATCTAGTGCGAGCGTTTCACAGGCACGTGGGAATCCCACCTCATAAATATCAGACAATCGTGCGCATAAATCGGGCGCGAAAGCTCTTGACGTGTGGTGCAGCAATTTCAGAAGTCGCGTACCGCACAGGCTTTTGCGATCAGAGTCACTTGAACCGCTGCTTCAAGAGGACGCTCGGCGTTACGCCCGGGAAATATGCCGCGTTTGGTCCCAGGGTGGTAGCCAGCGAGCGCATCTCCTAGCGCCTTTGCAACACGCATACGCCGTCAGGCGGATTGCGCTTTGCCGGTCAACAGACGGCCGACCTCCCGGATCACATCCAGGAGAAAATCCACGTCCTCCCGGCGCAAACGATGATTGACACTGCAAGCCCGAAGCGCCCTTGTCCCATGGATCTTCGTCCCCGACAGAAACACCCGACCGTCTTCCTCCAGCGCCTCCAACAGCCGGTCGTTCAACCCGTCCAGGTATTTCTGATCTCCATGGACGGAAATGTCCGGGGTGCGGTACTGGAAGCACACCACCGACAGCGGAACCGGGGCGAGCCGGACGAAATCCCGCGATTGGTCGATCCGGTTCGCCAGATACCGCATGATCTCGATATTGCTCTCAATGGCGGCGCGCAGTTTCCTTGCGCCGTACGCTTTGAACGTCATCCACACCTTCAGCGCTCGGAAATTTCTGGAAAGCTGGGGACCGTAGTCCTTGAAATCGAGCGACCCGTCGGCCATCGGGTGGCCTTCCTCCCGCAGATAATCCGCCACGATCTGAAAGGCGTCCCGGAGCGCTCCCGGTTCCCGGACCAGAATGCACGCAGCCTCCACCGGCAGGTACAGCCACTTGTGAGGGTTGACCACCAGCGAATCGGCCTCGTCCAATCCCCGGAAGAGTCTTCCGGCAGCATCAGTCCCCGCCGCAGGTCCTCCGTAAGCCGCGTCCACGTGGAACCACAACTCCTGCTTCTGGCAAAACTCCGCTAGAGCATCCAGCGGATCCACGGCCCCGGTATTGGTCGTGCCGGCGTTTCCCACTACGCAAATGGGGTGATATCCGTTTTTCCGGTCTTCGGTTACCTGCTTCTCCAACGCCTCGAGATCGATTGTGAAATCGTCCAGGACGGCGATTTTGCGCAACTGGTTGCGTCCCATCCCCAGAAGCACCATGCTTTTCTCCAGTGACGCATGTCCCTCCTGCGACACGTACACGGTGACGGGGGGTCCTCCCCGCATCCCTAGTGAGGCTGCATCAAACTGCGCCTTCTGCTTGCGGGCCACTGCCAGCCCCACGAGGTTACCGGTCGATCCGCCGCTCAACAGACACCCTCCCGCTTCGGGAGAATACCCGATGAACTGTGCGATCCATCGGATCACCCGCCGTTCCACCTCCGAAGCCGCCGGAGAAAAATGCCACTTGGCGCCGATCTGGTTGACCGCGGACGCCAACAGCTCACCCAGAACGGCCGCCTGGTTTCCACCTGCGTTGATATATCCGAAGAAACGGGGGGTTAGATATAACGTGGAATTCGCAAAAATGTTGTTCTCCACTTCTCGCAAGATGGCTTCCATCGGCTGCGGCTCCTCGGGGAATGGTTCGTCAAACAACGAGGCGATCTCCATCCGACTTTTCGCGGGGGTGACCCGGGCCCGGTCCAGCCCTCCGTACAACCGAACTACAAGCTCCGATGCCTTCCGCAACTCATCCCGAAACGTCTCCAAATCCGAATCCAGACTCGTTCCTCCAGCGGAAGTTTGTTTGGTCATCTCACACGCTTCCTTTCCGAACTTCCTTCGGTGGCCTTGAAGAGTCGGGAATGCCCCGCCACGCGGGAAGCTGACGAATGCCGCTGGCATAGTTGATGGCGTCGGCGAGGGACAGTGTGTGCAAACTGCCGGAATTCTGGCCAGTCCACTGGGTCGAGAGTCTCTTGCTTGAGCTGTTTCTGAGGCCGGGGCGTTTCCATGCCTGTACAAGATAGCGGTGCTGCAATCGGCTGGTCTTGGACCGTATTGCTATTTCATTACATGCCCCCGTGCGTGCGCCGACCACCGCGTTATTTGTCATCACGAGCAAAGAAAGGGCGAACGTGAGCTGTACATACCATCGAACCTCACCCGCCGTGATTTTCTGAATGGTATTGCCATCGCGACTGGCGCCTCTCCGGATGGTGCTGACCAGTTTTGGTGATGCGTTGGGCGCGCCGGACAGCATCTGCTCCCAGTTGGAGTTTGTGGTTTTCGCTTGTTCGATAGCTTGAAAGGAGGCAGGAGATGTTCGGAAGAATGAATGTGATACCAGTGCTCGATCTTCGGAATGCACCAGCCGATGTTGCGTACTGCTCGGAAGGAGCTGTGGCCCGCTTGCTCGACGTGACGGACCACCCAAAGATTGAGAAATGGGTTCAGTTCCCGATGGCGCTGTTCTTGTTTCTGGTCGTCCCTGGCGATACCGAATCCGGAGCGTTCTATGTGTACGACCGCCGGTCGAGGGTCTGGTTTTGGGTGGATTTTGACGACGAGAAATTCGGCGGATACTCCATCAGCGATTTCGACCGATTGGTCCGGGAATGCCGCTTCTTGGACCTCGTGGAGCGTCCGCATCTACTTGCGGGAAAAGATAGATGGATCGTGGACCTGGGTTCGCGACCACAGCGAAGTGGCGAGGTTGCAACAGCAGCGATGAGAGAGCCCGCGTAAGCCAATACCGCCTTCGTTCCGTCCCTCTGCCCACATCCCGACGAATCTAAGCTCTTTCACGCCAAGGAGTTATCCCTCAGTCTCACTTATTTGACAAACGTTGGGTGTGGGTTTAGGTAGAGCACGAAGCTGGTTAGAAAGGAGGAGCTGTGGAGAGTGCGATTAAGGCCAGCGCTAACGTCGTTCGGGACTATTCGGACCTGTTTGTAAACCGTAGGGCCTATACCCTGCAATCCTCACGGCCTCGTCCAGAGAGCGGACGCCACTATTACTTTCGGCCGAAGGCCAGGGGGACAGGTGAGGAATTGAGCCTGAGTGCGGTCACGATCCGTCGACACCTCGAAGGCGAAATCACAATCGGCTGTACGCGATCAATCCAGCCACGCAGCGCTCCAAATGGGTTGCCATTGACGCCGATTATGCTGGCGCGATGGAGGACCTGCTCAAGCTGCAGTACTCCCTCCAGCAAGACAGTGTGGAGGCCGCCCTGGAGATGAGCAAGCGGGGCGGTCACCTTTGGATTTTCATGGAGCGGCCCGCGTTGGCCCGCGACTGCCGGATCTACATCTACAACCTAGCGCTGCGGCTCGGAGTGCGAATCAAAGCTGCTGGCCTAACCGAGGGAATCGAAATCTTCCCCAAGCACGACGAACTGCGCGACGGGGAGTTTGGGAACGCGATCCGGGGGCCGCTTGGGATTCATCGCGGCGCAAACCGGCGCTACTGGTTTTACGGGGCAGACTACGATCTGGAAAAACAGATCGCGTACCTGAACCGGCTTCGCAAAGTGAGCGAAGAACAGTTGCGGAGCTTCATTGCTGGACAAATCATGCCCCCGGGGTTTGACCGAAAACGCCTGCCATCCAGCAAAGCTGTTCCTTTCGTTCACAACTCTGGGCGGGAGTTTCGAATCCTCGAACACGTCGGCACTGTCCGTAAGGTTGGCTTGAATTACGTGACGCAATGCCCGTCCTGTGCCGAGGCCGGACAGGATCGCAGCGGCGATAATCTGGCCATCTCCATTGAAGATCCGCGGAAGTACCTCTGCTGGGCAGGTTGCCGGAAAGAAATGATTCGTCGAGCGGTGGGTTGTCCCATCCCCGCTCGCCAATCCGCGTGAGGAAGTGCGGCATGCCGGACAAGCAAGATTCATTGGCACGTCGAGGGCTCACTCTGTCGGGGCGAGTGCTACGACGCTTGACTGAGGTCGGCATTTTTGCGCAGCCCTATGTGAGTCTCGAACACCAACATCTGGCACGACGTTATGTAGTACGAGGAATCGAATCGGGCGGCGCTGTGAAGGAGATCGGTCGGTACCTCACATTCTGCGGGCCGGCTGGTGAGCCATTGTCTTACCTCCATCCCATCGATAGCATCGGAGTGAACGGAGTCCATGCAGTGGTAGTAGCGCCTGCCTTGGTACGAATCGAGTTATTCCGAGCAGGTCGAACCTGCCAACTACTCATCACGAAGCATCAACCTGGAGCGGCCGAACATGGCAGACGGCCTCCGCTGGAGAACAGAGTTCTCTTTCGTGGGGTGAATGGCCTGGTTGATCTGGAACCCTTACGCACAGGCAGTGACTTGGCCGGACGATCGGTCATGCCCGAGTTCTGGTCACGCGGCGGCGAGGTGCTTGGAATCCCAGCGGTATTTGCCGCAGCGGTTGGCGCGGCAACCAAGGGCGTGAGTTGTGTCGGATGCTTGCATTCGCACTACTTGGTCACTCCGGTCACCGTCGTCGGGACGGCTGGCGCGAGCATCTGATTACGCAAGAGTTGTGTGGAGGAGCAGATGCTAGCAGAAAACTCAGCCGCCTTAGCGTCACCACTCGGTGCATCTCCGGCGCAAAGTGAAAAAGAAGAGAAAAAACCTGCTAGCGCCGACGCACCTGAACAACGGGACCTGTTCGCTCGTGCCCAACGGCGTAAGCTGCCCGATGAAAGGAAGTCCATCACGCACAAGTTTTCGGTTGGGGGTCACGAGGGCTACATCATTGTCGGAATGTACGAGGAGGGAACGCCGGGCGAGATCTTCATCAAGATGGCGAAGGAGGGCTCCACGCTTTCAGGTTTCATGGATGGAGTCGCGCTTTCAATCTCGATCGGTCTTCAGTATGGTGTGCCGCTGAAAGTTTTCGTGGACAAGCTGACGAACACACGCTTTGAACCTTCGGGGTACACGGAGAATCCGAATATTCGCTATGCGAGCTCTGTGCTCGACTACATTGCCCGCTGGCTCGGGGGGAAATTCCTCTCACCGGAGTATCTCAAGCCGAGGGCCGCTTTGGGCGACCAGGAAGTGGTTGGCCCGCTGAGTAGCTCACCAGCGGCGAATCCGGAGCGACCCAAATCCATTCAGCCAAGCGATAGCGGCGGCACAACTGGAGATGCGCCCTCATGCCCGACTTGCGGCATGCTCATGGTGCCGAATGGATCTTGCTACAAGTGCGTCAACTGCGGGAGTACGAGCGGGTGTTCGTAGAATCGATCAAACTGTCTTGCGGGCGGCGTTGTCCTGGCTTCCGACAGGTGCTTTCCGGGCCTCATGAGCGAGGTGTACACAGGTCGACAAACGATTAGTTATCAACTCGCGATGCAGCGATTACTATCCTCCCGAAAATGTAAGAAAAACAGCAATCAAATCCTCTTCTGAGCAGTACCTCCTCCCGAAATCACTGCGGCCTGCAGTTCTCACTTTGCAGGAAAGCTCCATTCACAACGAGACGGGGTGTAAACGAATGAATACGTGTGTTACCGCAGTCGAGCACCTTAGAAAGCTTCGTGGGGGATCACAGCCCCACCTTCTTGTAGCTTCCGACGGCGGTTGTTACGTCACAAAATTTGCAAACAATCCGCAGCACATCAGGGTTCTTGCAAATGAAATGTTCGCCGGCCAGCTTGCTCACCGGCTGGGGCTGCCGGTTGCAACACCGGAGGTCATCGACGTCCCTGAATGGTTTATCAGGGAAACGCCCGAACTCTGCATCGAAGTCGGACACGGAATTTTTCCCTGCAGCGCCGGCAGGCAGCTGGCGTCACGATATGTCAGCGATCCCGCAAGGGGCCACGTATATGACTATCTGCCGGACCAGGAGCTCGCGAGAGTTACCAATCTCGGCGACTTTCCGCGCGTTCTTGTCCTGGACAAGTGGGCCGTGAATTGTGATGGACGCCAAGTTGTGTTCACTCCAGATCCCAGCGCAAATGACAGTTATGCAGCGACGTTCGTAGACCATGGATTCTGCTTCAACGCAGGCGAGTGGAATTTTCCGGATGCCCCCTTGAGGGGTGCCTATGCTCGAAACTGCGTATACAGCATGGTGACCGGATGGGACACTTTTGAGCCAGCGCTTAGTCGCGCGGAAGGGGTGGATCTGGAAGAGATTTGGCGCTTTGCCCGGCGCATCCCGGAGGAGTGGTACGAGCACGACTTGGACGGTCTGAGCAGAATTACCGAGGCGTTGTACAGGCGTCGTTTAAGAATACGCGACCTCATTACCGATTTTCGCAAGTCAAAACGAAATCCGTTTCCCAACTGGACGGAAGGGTGAAAGGGAACCAGAAAGACCTACACGATTGCACTCAAAGACGCGCCGAGTTGGAGCCTGGGATTCTCCCGATCGATGCTCATCGCGACCTTTAGTTAAAAACGGCCTGCTCACTCTTATAGCGAAATCCGAAATCCGTGTCTTGGGGATTGCCTCGCTTCGCGGATCTCGGAGTTGAACCACTGAACTGAAAGGAGAACGACACAATGGAACAGTCTCAACTCTTGGCTCACTGCGGGAGCTCGAAGATCACCCGAGAAGAATTGAAGGTGATCCCGACGCCTCCAGGGAGTCCAACCCACCAACCCATTCCGCACCATGAGATCGTCGGGGCGCTAGCGGAAACGCTAAGCTTCCGCCAGATCTCTGTCGTGCGGGAGGAATATGCAGTCTCCGGCGACGGCATGAAAATGTTCGGCGTCCTCGACCTCGAAACCACTTTTGACGGCTGTCGGTTTTCCATCGGAGTCAGAAACTCCAACGACAAATCCATGCGACTTGCCCTGACGGTCGGCTATCGAGTGCTTGTTTGTGACAATATGGCGTTTGCCGGCGATTTCACGCCCGCGACAATGTCACCATAATGGGATTCTTGTTTGAAATGGCGATGCCGTGAGGCAGTCGGAAGACAATGGCGATGCTCCCATGTCCTATCTCAATTCTCTCGACGACGCTGCGAATGATCTCGCGTCTTCGGCTCCAATCCGCGTCCTCGAGGCCAGGCCCAAGGTGAACCGCAATCTTTTGGAAATGATCCACAAGAAGCCGTAATTCTTGTAGGCGATCAAAGCTCTCAGCGTTTGCGTGTATTCTCGCTTCGAACTCCGCGATTCGCCCTTTGGTTCGATTCAGCCGGGGCAAAAATTGTTCTTTTTCGATTGCGCCTTCCGAGTAACTGTCGATTAACCTCTCCAAGCCGCGTTGCAGCCTAGCAAGCTGTGATTTCAGGATTTCGAGATTTTCGGAGCTCCTGCCAACCGAGATGTTCTGCTGATGCTCCTGCTCCAATCGTTGCGGATTCTTCAACAGTTCGCAGACTTCCGCCCAGACGGACGCTTCAATCAATTCACCCCGGATTTGCGGATTGTTGCAGATTCGCTCTCCTCCGAAGCGATAACCGTCCGTCCCAGAGCAGCGGTAATAGACAAAATCTTTGAGATGACCACCTGCACCTCTCTGGCGCGTCGCTTTTCCGTAATAAGCGTATCCACATTCAGAGCAGGCAAGAAGACCTTGGAGCAAATAGCCCGGCCGCCTCGTACCCATTCGGGCTCGCTTGCGGTTTTCATTTAGCTGTCGTTGAGCTGCGCGGTATAGGGCTGGCTCGACGAGGCGTGGAACCGGTATGAACATCCAGTCCTTCTGATCAGTGGCCTTTGGGACATGGGCTTTTCGGGGTTGCACCGGACGTCCGCGAGGTGGTCGCAGTCGCGCACCTTTTGCTCGCGGCATCATATGAGTTTTCCCAAACGCAGCCTTGCCGTAATAGGCAGGGTTTTGAAGTATGTGCCAAACCCCTTGCCGCGACCAGATGGATTTGCCGGATTGGGTCCGCTCACCAGCTTCCTGAAGACGCCGACATACTTCGCCGAGGCTGCAGCGATCCAGTGCAATCCACTCGAACACCTGTTTCACAACTCGCGCCTGTTCCGGGATGGGCTCAAATCGAGCCTGACCTCCGCCGTCGTGGACGCTGACGTACCGATATCCGAACGGCGCACATGACATTACGTTCAGAGACCCCTGCAGGGCCGCGTGCTTCTTACCTCGGCGGCTGCGCTCCATGATTTTGGTCCGTTCGTACTCAGCAACAACTCCTTGCACTTGAAGCAGCAGGTCGTCTTCCGGACTTCGGCCGAGAGGCCGGTTTAAGAACACAACTTCGACGCCGGCTCGGCGCCACTCGTCGATCAATAAAACCTGGTACGCATAGTTGCGTGCAAGTCGGTCGGGCGAATGGACATAGATGCGGTTGACCGCACCGGTGGCGGCTAGGTCGCGGAGACGATCAAGCGCCGGACGAACAAGCGTGGCTCCGCTGTATCCGTCATCGACAAACTGTCGCTCCGCTGGAACGGGCGTGCCATCACTTCGGGCGCGTTCGGCGAGTGCGGCAAGTTGACTTTCAATCGTGTGCGCGGTCGCCTGCTGTTCGCTGGAGACGCGCGCGTAAATCGCGGCTTGAATGACTTTCATAAGTCACCTCCCATCAGGGAGGTTTGGTTTTCAGGTCCAGTTCGATCAACAGGTCGATAGAAGGGTCTGAATGAATGCAGAGAGAAAAGGAGGAGACCAATCAGATGTCAGAAACAAGCAAGCTCATTTCGTATTCGGGAATGATAAGCAGGGCGGCATTGGCGCAGATACGGACGCCGCCACCCACACCAACCCATATCCCCATCCCACATATCGAGGTCGTGGAAACCTTGGTAGAAACTCTGAGCCTTCGACACATCGGTGTCGTGGGCGAAGAGTTCGCTGTCTCGAGTGATGGTATGGAGATGTTTGGTGTCCTCGATTTGGAGACAACCTTCGAGGGATGCCGGTTTGCGATAGGCATCAGGAACGCGAACAACAAGCGCTTTCGCCTGTCCTGCACCGTCGGCCTGCGCGTATTCGTGTGTCAGAACCAATTTACAGCGAGCCGCGCCGAGCCCCTCAAATCTACTTTTGACCCACGTACCTTGCGAGAAGGAGTCTCCCGGCTCGGTTTCGAGATCGCCGAACATCTCCCGCCAGAGGAGCGGTGGACGAGATACTTTGGGATGCCACTCCCACTGGCGGCTCCGTCGGTGGTACATTGACATGGCATTTCCGCCCCGCCGAGGATTAGGCGAATGAATCCTGTCAAGCCAGCGCCGCTGACCACGGACGTAGTGGTCACACATGCCGGCCCGGATACTCTCACCATTACCGACAACCGCACTGGGAAGAAGTACGAGCTTCCCATCACGAACGGCACGATCCGTGCGCTGGACCTCCGCCAGATCAAGGTGGACGGGAAAGATTTCGGGATGATGAGTTACGACCCTGCGTTCAACAACACAGCTCTGTGCTATAGCAAGATTACATTCATTGACGGCGATGCGGGCATCCTGCGTTATCGCGGCTATCGCATCGAAGAGCTGGCGGAAAAGAGCACGTATCTCGAAACGGCTTACCTGATTCTGCACGGCGAGCTGCCCACCGCGAAGCAACTCGAAGAGTGGACCTACCACATCACCCACCACACCTTCATCCACGAGAGCATCAAGAAATTCCTGGACGGCTTCCATTACGACGCCCACCCGATGGGCATGATGATTTCGACCATCGCGGCGCTTTCGACGTTTTATCCAGACGCCAAAGACATATTCAACGAGGAATCGCGGCGCAATCAGACCTATCGGATGATCGGCAAGATGCCCACACTGGCGGCCTTTGCCTATCGCCACAGCCTGGGCATGCCGTTTGAGTACCCTGACAATGATCTGAGCTACGCGGGCAACTTCCTCAACATGCTGTTCAAGACCACCGAGCTGAAGTATCACCCGAACCCGACCCTTGAGCGTGCGCTTGACGTGCTGTTCATCCTGCACGCCGACCACGAGCAAAACTGCTCGGCAAACGCGATGCGCTGCGTGGGCAGTTCGCACGTGGATCCGTATTCGGCGACAGCGGCGGCCACTGCTGCGCTTTACGGGCCGCTGCATAGCGGGGCCAATGAGGAAGTACTGCGCATGCTGATGGAGATCGGCGCCGTCTCACGCGTCCCGGATTACATCAAGCGCGTGAAAGCCGGCGAGCGTAAGCTGATGGGCTTCGGACATCGCATCTACAAGAATTATGACCCGCGGGCCCGCATCATCAAGCGCATCGCCGACGAAGTGTTTGAGGTTATGGGCCGGAACCCACTGACCGAGACCGCGCTGGAATGCGAGCGCATCGCCCTGGAAGACGATTACTTCATCAGCCGCAAGCTGCATCCCAACGTGGACTTCTACAGCGGGCTAATCTATCAGTCGATGGGCTTCCCAATGAACATGTTCCCGGTACTGTTCGCCATTCCGCGCACGTCCGGGTGGATCGCTCAATGGGAAGAGATGCTGCTCGACCGGGAGCAGAAAATCGCCCGGCCGCGGCAGGTGTACTGGGGCCAAGAGCAGCGCAGCTACATCCCCATCGAGAGCCGCGCGTAACAAACAATCGCCCGGCGAGGACTACACTCGCTCGGCCCGGTACTCAGATACATTTGCCTTGACAAGCGGGAATCAAGCGTACAATACTCCGCCCGCATCCCTTATCTCGGTAGGCCCCCATCGTAAAGATTCCGTGAACGGTGCGCTCGTGATGTATGTGCCGCGCTCAGCGTGAAATCTGGGGTGAGGCAATCCGATGCAGAAACAGCAGCAGGCCTTGCAGGAGGTGGGGGTGTGCAGCCATCGAGAGCCAGACCCGTTATCTGCACACAATACCGGTGCTTTTAAGTACCGACTGCTGGGCAGGCCCAGTGCGTCGATCAATCGAAGAGTCAAGAGAACGGCGATCCGCGGCCCCGCGTACGAATGGCGGGATCTGCTGCGGGGCTCCAACACCCTCTATCGGAGTAAAGCAGGACGAGAGAAAGGCAATCGTGTGAATGCGCAGCACTCTAATAAGGTTCCCAAGTCACAAACTCTAACCTGCGAGTAGGGAGAAGAATTACCATGGAAACTGCTGAAGGCTCCATCAATCGTTGGTGGCGTGTGGTCGGCGGGCTGTCTATGAACCTTGCCCTTGGCTCTCTTTATGCTTGGAGCGTCTTCGTAGCTCCGCTCGAAAAAGAGTTCGCTTGGAAGCGGGCACAGACCTCCAATGTGTTCACCTACGCAGTGGTCGTGTTCGCCATTGCGTTCATCATCGCCGGGCGGATGCAGGATAAGCTCGGGCCTTTCAAGGTTTCGATCATTGGTGGCCTATTGGTCAGCGTTGGCTTCTTCCTCTGTGCTTACACCTCGAGCCTCAACTACCTGTACGTCTGCTTTGGCGTGCTAGGTGGGATCGGAAATGGCTTTGGCTATGCCACGCCGATTCCCGTTATGGCCAAATGGTTTCCTGACAAGCGAGGTCTGGCGGTCGGGCTGGCGGTAGCGGGATACGGTGGCGGCTCCGCGATCTTCGGCCCGCTCTCCAATCTGTACCTCATCCCGACCTATGGCTGGCGATCCACCTTCATGATTTTGGGAGGCATCTTCCTAGTCATGACGATGGTGGGAGCTTTTCTGCTGAAGAATCCGCCTGCGGGCTACAAGCCTGCTGGTTGGACTCCAGCACCTGCCTCCAAGGCCGCAGCCACCACCTACGAATTCCGACCGGGCGAGGTGCTCGCCACACCGACCTTCTACTTTATGTGGATCGCTTACGCGTTGGGCACTTCGGCGGGCTTGATGGTCATCAGCCAGCTTGTCCCCTTTGCCAAGAGCCAGGGTGTTTCGAGTGCCGCCCTGGCCACCATGGGCCTCTTTGTCGGGGCCATCGGGAACGCCTCGGGTCGGATTCTCTCTGGCTGGATGTCCGACGCCCTTGGACGCCTGAACGTCTTGCGGTTGATGATCGCCATTTCCGCTGTTGCGATGCCAATCTTGTACGCCGTAGGCGCGAATGTGACGCTGTTGTACATTCTTGTGTTCGCGGTGTATTGGTGCTATGGCACACAGCTCTCGGTGAACGCCTCCACCACCTCCGATTTCTGGGGTACCAAGAACGCAGGTATCAACTACGGTCTGCTGTTCACGGCGTGGGGCGTGGCTGGGATCATCGGGCCAAGGATCGGCGGCGTGCTGTTCGACAAGTACAAGAACTACAAGGCCGCCTTCTACACGGCGGCTGTCCTGGCGGTGGTTGCGCTGGTTTGCGAATTCATTGCAAGGCGCCCCGAGGTGCCAACTGCACGAGAGCCTCAGAGGGCGACGGTTTAGCCAGGGCGTGGAGAGATCTGACTTAGGAGATTGAGCGCGGAAGATGCGAGGATTCTAGCAGTACTTCCGCAAATCCTCGCAGATTCCCAAGGCCATGATGGCAAGCACGAGGAGGATCCGGGGCCGGGAATTCGTACTTTGGCTGTCACATCGTTGCCCGCTCAAGGAGGGGACCATGAAAGTGCACGAGCTGATCGCGCGGCTGGAGAGGGCCGATCCGGAAGACAACGTCGTGTTAGACCCCGATTCCCAGTGCCTGCGCATTTTTAACACGAGGCTGGGGCTGTTTCAGCCTTTAGACGAGCTGGAAGTCTTGGGGCTGACAGAGCAGGACAAGGAGTTCCTGCGCGGTATGAATGTTCAGCGGTAATTTGGGGTTCCGGCAGCCTGAGTTTTATCGCAGCGAACTCTTGTGGCACAAACGCGTCCGGCGCATCGGGCCAGCCAATTGGTTGCGTAAGGTCGTTGGAAAGTGGCGTGCCGCTTCCCGCAAGGGGTATCCGGGTCTAGCTCTACCGTTCGTGTTGCCGTTGCACACTGACCGCTAAGCCCAACGTACCACGGTTGTCCGCAAAGCGAAAATAGGTTGTGCGCTCAGGGTTTCGGGTGCTTGTCAGCTTGTCCACAAAACTTTATTTTAGCTGATTGCTTGATTCATCAGACTATCATTCTCCTACTTCTCTATATTCGGCGGCTCAAACGGCTCACCCCATAACAGCGTCCCCATCAGGTAAGCAAACAGGGCCAGAAGGCAAGCGGCTGTGAAAAGCAAATCACGGTCGTTCCAAAGCTGAGCAAGCATCGGGGGAATTACCTTGGGCCACCGGCTTTAAGCCGCAACCCCTGCTAGTGAGCGCCTTATCTTCCGGGGCGACATATTCCCCACCCACCCACGATTTCGGTTCCCCCTGACTTCGGCACCCTTACGAGTCCACGTCCACTGACGACTTTCTTGCAACTTATATAGCCATCTGGATGCCCACAGCATGTAGATGCCGTGAGAGAGTGCCCATCGAATAGTCGATCATTTCCTCGCGCAGCCCAGCGGGCGTGTACCCGGGCCAAGCAGTGCCCAGATGATTGCCGCCATAGTAGGTCATGTCACTACCAGGGGGTTCCATGATCTTCGATATCAGAGGAAGCGATTCCTGGATCGTTGACTGAATGATGGGCACAAACCTAAACGGGTCTTTCTTCACCATGTCTCGCAGGAACGTGACACCGAAGAGGACATGCCGCGATTCGTCCCGCGTTGTGGCGGTGAACCCCTTGTAATAGCCCCATGTTCTTCCCCAACGCCTGGCACCTTCGAGCTGGTAGCGCATGCCAGTGAGGAACATGGCACCCTCAACTACCAAGTGATAGGAAGTTACAAATCTCACAGTGGCGTCCAAGTCTCGGGGATGCGCGGCCAACCATTGTGCCTGCGCGGGCAGCCATTCATCGAAGACGTAGCTGTACGTTTCGTTTTCGCTCGCCTTTATTCCTACTTCCTTCACCAACTCGTCCAAGCTGGTAGCCGACGTACCCACAACCTCGCGCCAATAACGCTCGAAGAATATGGTGTGACGCACCTCGTCCGTCAACTGCGTCGCGGCAAAAGCTTCAACCTCCTTGTTCGGTGCGGCCCAGACGAACGGCGCCAACAGCGAAGCCACGCGTTCCTCCCCATTGAAGAAGAGTCGATCACCCCAGACGCGCCGCTTCTTGGTTTCCGGCGATAGCTGCTCCCATTCTGCCGCGTCGTTTGAAAAATCGAGTTCGTCGGGATTCCAGGCCTGCTTCACCGCTTTGCGATACAGATCCAAATAGGAGGGCAGCCGGTCTAGTCCGCGGTCTACGACGGCCAGGAC
>Ga0209180_10000024_pt1 | contig 89308 bp, 70 predicted proteins | sample CZO8metaG_3_FD_188355 | JGI IMG/M metagenome (GOLD analysis project Ga0209180, IMG submission 188355) | Vadose zone soil microbial communities from the Eel River Critical Zone Observatory, Northern California, USA - CZOApr15con2H2.8 metaG... | ecosystem: Environmental > Terrestrial > Soil >...
GGAAAGACACCTGAATTATGTCAGTCCAGTTGGCCTTCCAGCCATTGCTTCTTGTGCTTCGGCGGGTGTTTTCTTTTGTCAGGAATGACGCGCGTGGCGGCGGGCGCAAGCCCGGATTTTCGGGCTACCCGCCGGGCCTCTTTGCCGGCGTCAATGGTTTTCTTTTTGCGCTTTTTCATCCCGGGCCTGAGCCGGGATTCTAGCGCAGCTAGAAATTGAAGGACACCTGCAAATCGATGCGCCGGTTGGCGGTCGAAGAAGAAAACGGCCCGCCAACAAGCGCGTTGGACTGGCCGAAGAGCGGCGAGCTGAGATTCCCGATGGGATTCGCTACGTTGACGTTGTTGAAGACGTTTCGAGCGTTCACGCTGAAGGTCAGGCTGTAGCGCTGATTCGACGGATTTCCTCCAAACATCCCTCCGCCGCGCTCACCGCCGCCGTGCTCTCCTCCGCCTCTCGGGCCGCCACCGCCCGGGCCACGGACAACCATGGCACCCCCGGGGCCGCCAGCAGCGGTAGCTTCCTTCTTTTGACCGAAACCAAACGTCTTGCTCAGGCGCAAATTCAAGGTGAACCGTCCCGGCCCCGTGAAATCGTTGATCGGGATAACGGCCTGCCCGGGGAGGGTGACCAAATTAAAGCAGCCGTATGCCGTGTCTTTGACGCCCACGGCACCATTCGAACAGGAGCCAAACGTTGCCCGGGTGTTGAAAACAGCGTTGCCGTAAAGGTCTTGTCCAGTGGTGATATTAAAAGGCGAACCGGAGCTGGCGATCATGAAGGGGCTCATTCGAAAGCCCATCGGCAGCCCGACGGTGCCGCCGAAAAAAACACGATGACGAACGTCGAATGAGGCGCGGCCATAGTCCTGGGTGATGTCGAAGGGATTCGAAGGAATGCTCCCTGCACCAGACGTATCGCTATTCGCATAGTTGAGGGTGTAATAGCCGAAGAGCGAGAGCTTCTGCCCCATTCGAACGCTGCTGTTCACGATGAGCTGATTCTGCTTGAAGATTCCACCCGATTCGTACTGATAAATGATCTGACTGGGAGGCTGCGCACTGGTTGCCGGGGGAACAATTGGAACGGCATTGGTGAAACTGGTAAAAAACTGATGCAGACCGCGCGAATGGAGATAGGTGACAGACAGGTTGGCGGACTTTGTGAGTTGCTGCTCCAGCGTGGCGCCGGTTTGCATGACGTAGGGAGTGCGGAGATTGGGATTTAGCCGATAAATCGTCTGGGGTGAGGACGCGGACTGGGGAAATTGCGACGGCAGGACGGTTTGATTGGGGTCAAAAAATGGCGGCTTTTGGACAAGGAATTGTTGCCGGATGACCCCGTCTTGCAGTTCTTGCTGGAGAGCCAAGTCCGCCGAGAATCGATCATAGAAAATTCCGTAACCGGCGCGCAGCACGGTTTTGGGAGATTTGTTTTTTCCGTTGCCATCAATGCCCCAGGCGAGTCCAATGCGAGGCGCGAAATCGGCATGATCGCCGAGATTGTTTTGTGTTTCGTAGCGCAGGCCATAGCTCAGGGTCACGTTGGGCTTGAGGCGCCAATCGTCCTGCAAGAAGAGGGCTCCATCCATCCAGGTAAGCGCGGCGTTTGCGCTGCCGACCGGGTTGAAATTCAGCGAATAGAAACTAGCGCCGCCCCCGTTCGTGGCAAAGGAAGTGCCGTTTTGCAAGTCCATCAGCGTAATTTGATAGGTCTGAATGCCTGAAATTTGCGGGCACGTGCTGGGCGGATTTGGCACATTGCAACCCGCAACGGTTGGGTCCGGGCGAGAGCCAAAGTTATAGACGCCGTTGAACCTAGCATTCGAATCGTTTTCCATGTTTGTGGTGCGCAGCCTGCCGCCGTACTTGATGGCGTGCTTGCCAAACGTCATAAACGTGATGTTCTGAAGTTCGTAGCGCTTCTGGGTGTCATTGCTGATTCCGCCGCTGCTCCCGCCGACGACGAAGGCGCCCTGAATTTGAATCGTGGGGGACATGCTCAGAGGATTCTGGCTGACAGTCTCATGAACAAACTGAAAGCGCGTTTCGTTGATGGTTCTGGAACTGACAACTTGAGTGTCGCTGATTTGCGCAGTGTGTTCGGAGCTGAGGGAGTTGTAACCGACGGAAGGGAGGCTGAAGGTTCCAATGCCGTCGCTACTCTCGTCATTGCGCCAATACTGGTAGCGGGCCGTCAGCGTGTTGTTCTTGGTGACTTGATAGTCGAGCCGCTGGCTCAGGTTGGTGCGCGTGTGCGGATTCGAAACCGCGTCCGTAAATTGCGTATATTGCAAGGTGCTTGGATCCACGAACGGAGTGTTGATGACGGAAAGTTCGTTGAGATTGCGGCGCTCGATGTTGAAGAAGACTGATGCCTTCTTGCTGAGCGGGGCACCTAGATTGGCGCTGTACTGCGTGGAGTAATATCCCGGCGTCTGAGTGGTTCCCTCAAAGGGGTTGCGCGAATTGAGGCCCGCCGTATTGCCAGTTACAAAGAGCTGGCCATGGAACTGATCCGAACCGGGCTTGGTGAAAATCTCGATGCGGCCATAACCTAATTTGTCGTATTCGGACGAGAAAGGGTTCTGGTTGACTCGAATTTCGCGAATGGAAGCCTTGGGGGGGAGTTGCCCGGCGGTGAAACCATCAATGTACATCTGCCCACCGTTGGGGCCCGCGGAGGGACCCGCAAGAGCCTGCAGCTCGGATTGCAATTCATCGGGGTCGTCGGAGAGAGCTTCCAGATCCTTGCCCTTGAGAACCACCATACCGGCGTTGCTGGAGGGATCGACGTCAACCCTGGTGGAGGAGTCGGTCACCTCCACCTCCTGTTCTTCAATCTGAATGGTCAGGCCAATATTGAGCTGTTGTGTCTGTCCATCAAGGATCTGGACACCTTCTTTTGTGAAAAGAGCGAAGCCTTTGGCCGCCGCCTTCAGCGTGTACGTACCTGGCGCGAGGCCCTTGAATTCGTACAAGCCGTCCCGGTTCGTGGTCGTGTCCAGCGACCGACCGCTCGACATGACCAGACGGACGGTGGCCTTCGCGATGACGCCGCCCGACGGGTCAGTGACCACACCACTCAGACCGCCCGAGGGCGCCTGAGCATACAGATGCGCGCCTGTCGCGAGGATCAGCAGAAGAACTAAGAAGTGCAGCAAAGCCGTTTGAACGGGCCGAAAACTCATCGGGTCTCCTGATGAACGTGAGATGGATTGAGCCGGAACAGCATCAGGGTGTGGCCGCTTCCCCGCCGGGCGCGCTGCCAAGGCTCCAAGGCGTAAGAATCGTGGAGGCATTGGCGTTGGGAGAGGCCTCCAGTATGGGCTCCACGCCGCCAAGCAAGGTAATCGCTGTGGGCTCACCGTTCGGGCCACCTTCGGTTGCCACGACCATGACAGCGTCACCCTTCTGCAAATCGGTCAGGGTGGCGGCGGGTATGCGGTTAATCGCCTGCTGTAGATCAGGAGCGCCTCCGCCCCCAGGCCTTCCCATTCCCGCAGCGCCGCCAGCGCCCGGGCCACCGGGCGGTGGACCACCGGATCGGGGCGTCTGCCCCGGATTCGCTCCGGCGACGGCTCCGGCATTCGGAGCCTGCGCAGGCATCTGTGAATCGGAAGGAATACCTTTCAGGCGCATGGCGATACGCTGAGCCATGGGAGGAGGCAGTTTGCGCAATTGAGATTCCGCGGTGATCTTGACCGTGACGGGCTTTTTTGAAACCAAATCCTGAACGGTGATACTGCCTGCGGAAGAGTCAATGGCAGAAATGGTTCCGGCAATGTTTCGAAACGTGCCGGACACGATTTCGTCGGCGGTCAGCTCGTTGCCATCGGAGCTGCGCGTGCCGCGAGCACGAAGCTGGTCGCCGGGCCGGATCTGCTCTAGCGGAGCAGGTTTTGCATCGTCGAACTCGACGGAACCCTGAGCATACCGGCGCAGGATGGTGTCCTTTGAAAGATGGATGACCACGTTCTTTCTCTCACCAAGCCCAGAGAGAGCGACGCTGATCGTGTTGTTCGCATGGTCGACGCTGTTCACGAGGCCTCCAACGCCGTGCCGCTGCCACTCTTCGCGCTCGCGGGCCTGCTTGTCCGCGATGTCCGCTTTCTTCATCACGACAACTGACATGGCAAGAACCGACTTTCCGTCGTCGGCAAGCTTGCCGCGCACGAGAATGCGATCGCCAGGTTGGAGGTCTTGCAACTGGATAGGCGTGGCATCCTTCAAATCTTTTTGTCCGGGCGCGATTCGAAGGAGTTTGGCAGCGTCTTGAACCAGAACGGTCACGTCAACACCCGCATCATTAGTCAGCCTAATGGTATTCCCCGAAATCGACTTGATAGTTCCCACAGGGCGCGCGGTGGCTGCAGTCTGGGCGGAGGGCTGCTGCGCGCCCTGAGGCTGAGCAACCTGAGCAAAGCCCCTATTTCCAGCGAATAAAACCAGGCAAATCACGGCAATCACATTCAGTTCTCGATTCACAGGCTTCCGAATTCCCATCTGAGATTCCTCACTCCCCCACATTCTCTCAGTCCTGCTGGCTCTCAGTCCTGCCGGGGGCAAATCTCTCCTTATAGCGGTCGAGCTTGCACACTGCAAGGGCAGGTAAAACATTAGACGTAATCAGAGGAGAAAAATGTTACACGCCTGGTGTTTACTATCCGTAAATTAATGAGTCGTGGCGGAAGCGTGTGGGAGTCGAACCCACCTCTCGCGCCGCGAAGGAGCGAGACAACGGCTTTGAAGACCGCGAGGACCACCGGGCCCCTTTCGCCTCCGCGTGCAGTATAGCTTGGATCTCCACGCTGGATCGTCGAGTGCCCCGTGAGCTCGACAGGGTCGAGGCATGCTGGTGACTCGTGGAAAGCTCTGCTTGTGACTGCGGCGACCACGAACCTTGAATTTCGGCACGCAGCGTGGAGGAGAGGTTAGACGCGCTGAGAAACCACGGCGGCAGTTTGATTGGTCCGGATTAATGCAGCAACGAGATCGTAGAGGGCCGGGCTGGTGCAAACTTCGTAGTAGGCATGCGAGGAGGCGCCGCCGATTTTTCCGTCAGGGAGCAATTGCCGCGCCAGGCCCTTTCGCAATACCAGGAGTTCTACGGATTCGCCGAGGGGAACCTCGCCGTAATAGAGAGTGACCTTCTCTTTTCCCCAGGGCATATCGACCTTGGTCTCGATGGAGTCAAGAGAAATTTCCTCCGAAAGCTTTTGGAAGCCTTCCTCGTTGAGCTCGATCCCGTTCATGTTGTAACGGACGAGAAATTCGTCCAACTCTTCCGCCGACGCGCCTTCCATGACATTCAGGAATTGAAAGACCGAAAAGTGAGATTTCTGCCTGGCCAGCATGCGCTTGGCGAGCTTAGCGCAGCCGGAAAGGCGGTCGGAGAGATTCAGCGCTTTCGAGATCATGATGCGCGAATCGCCGTCGGTCCAGTAAGTCGGTGCGGAGCCTTGATAGGCAACGCCCAGGCCGAGTTCCAGAGCGGGGAGATCACTTGTCGAGGCGCTCTCATTGTAGGAATTGCAGACGGCCAGAATCTGGCGCGAAAGGGCGCAGGCCTTGGCCACGGAGCGTGCATACGTCAGCGTGGCCTCCGTTTCGAAAATCGCGAGGATGATCGCGTCGCCCTCGATAAATACTTTCTTGGCCGAAAAGCGGTCCAGGAGCTTTTTGACGGGCTCGTGCAAATTCAGACTGAAGTGCGAAGCCGGGCTCAGCCCGCGCGACAACAGGTCCTGCGTCATCTTCGTGGAACCGCGCACATCGGCTTTGATGATGACATGCGATATGACATTGTCCTGCTCCGGCCTGGCTTCGTCGGGAAGCACGCATTCGTACAAACGGTTATTCATGCGGGAGAGTTCGCGCGCTTTTTCGGTGGTGACCAGGTTGATGCGCTCCATGCAGGTGGTCAGGTGATCGGCATCATGGAGATCGCGCCGCAGATGCAGGAAGTCCGTGGCGAAGCGAAGCACCAGCGTCTGCATCTCCTCGCGGGAGTAGCGCCGGATCTTTCTCGAGAGTTCCTCGATGGCCTTGATCGACAACTGCTTCGCGGGCACCTGCTTGACCACCTGCTCGACGCGCTTCAGCTCTTCTTTCGAGACCACCGCCTTGCGGAGTTGCTGCAAGTGGACGGGCGGACAGTAATCGGCCGCGATCGGGCGGATTTCATAGCTGGCAAGAACGTGGTAGAGAACTTCCTCTTGCTCGAGGCGGTCAAGTAAGCGCAACAGCAGCCGGGCGCGAAGAGGCGCTTCCGCCTCGGCGGCAGAACCCGCGTCGAACAAGCGCGCCGCATTCTCCGGCTCGTTGAGGTATTCACCGAGCTTCCCAGCGTGATCCTTGATGTGGAAATCGAGTTTCTGTCTGGCGGCATCAATCAGCGGCCCTATTTCCTCCAGCTTGTACTCCTGATGCTTCACGCGGAGTTCCATGTCATTCAAGGAGGCCTTCAGGTCGGCCGGGGCATCCGAACTCAGAAGTTTGTTGAAGAATCCGCCGCCTCGTTCGAGACGTTTCCGCGTATTTTCGAGATGCTCTTCAAGGCCCGCGATTTCATTGCGAATCGTCTGCGCGGATTCCAACAGCGCGGTGTGCGCCTCGATTGCCTCTGTGTGGGAGGGTTCCTGGTTGACGGTAATGCCCGCTTCGCGGAGGAAATCCTGAAAAAGCGCGTCCATGGCCTCGAAGCGATCCGGGTCACGAACGTAATTCCCAAGCAGGACGTAGTGCTCCAGAAAGTAGACGTCGTCTTTTCCGCCGTCGAGGAAAATAATGCGATTCTTGCAAAGTTCGTAAAACGTCGCGAAGTCTTCTCCAAAGAGTGCGCGCCGAGCCTTCGAAATAATGTTGTCCTCGACATCCGCGACAATCTGCGCCACCTGCTGGCCCACACGGCGGATGACGGCACGCCGCCCGGACTGCAATTCCGACAGCCGCGCCTTGATGACGTGCGCCTGCTGGCTGCGTTCGAAATGCTCGCCCCGCTGCCGGATCCATTCCTTGCCTTCGTGAATCAAGTTGGCAAATTGATTGACCATCTCCGAAGTAAGAAACTTCAGCAGACTCAGCCGAAAGAGCAGGTCCATCTCGATGTTCTTGTGATATTTGGCCTGCGTCAGAGAACTCTGCAGAAGCTCAGTAAGCAGCTTCCGGAAGCCGCCGTGATCGGGCCCGCGGGTCGTGCGAAGATCTATGCCGGAAAAGTAGGTCCTGCTGGTATGCTGGCGAATGAGGTCGAAAAGATAATCGCGGGCGACCTGGACGAACCTGGGGCTCAGGAAGACGTCGTGATGGATATTATCCACGCCGATCGCCAGCGATCCCATGGGGATGGTGACGTCGTAGCTCTTGAGTTCGATCCGGGCCGCTTCGGCTGCGCTGGGTGATGAGGATTCGTTGGCCATGAACTTTGCCAAAGGGCTCTTTTTACGTTAGCAGCCGCAATAGGGCCGGGCAAGGAATCCGGATGGGGTCCGTAACGAGAGAGTAAGGGGAGAGCCTGCAGGAGGGGCTTGCCGGAGCTTACAATACGGTGATGCGGCGGGCATCGCCCCCGAGATGCTCAAGCCGTACGCAAAGCTGCGGCCAGGGAGCCTGCAGCGGAAACCTTTCCGACCACTCCAGAATAGCGACGGAGGGAGAGGTGAACATATCCTCCATGCCGAGTGTCTCAAAATCGTGAAAACTCTCAATGCGGTATAAATCAGCGTGATAAACCTTAGGGTTTTTCCCGTAAATGTGAACGAGGGTGAAGGTGGGGCTGGTAACGTCGTCTTCGCGGGCGGCGCCCAGGCCGGCAACGATGCCTTTGGTAAGCGTCGTCTTGCCCGTCCCAAGATCGCCAGTGAGAAGTACCAAGACGGGGGCCTTCACACGCTTGGCGAATTGCCTGCCCCAGTTCGTGGTCTCTTCGGCCGAATGGGTGATGACCTCTTCAGGCACTCTGCCGTAACTCCTTGATAAAAAGGTGGTAAGTGCCAGGAAAGGCCTCGGCAATCTCCCCCGCCAGGAGGGAAGCCTCTTCCTTTTCGGCCGAAGCTTCATCTCCCGCCCGGCCATGCAGGTAGACTCCAAGGGCCAACGAGCGCTCCCAATGCGCCACACCGAACTGCGAGGCCATTCCGGCCAGGATGCCAGTCAAAACATCTCCTGACCCGCCTTTGGCCATTCCGGGGTTGCCTGTCGTGTTCACGAAGGCGCGCCCATCGGGGCAGGCCAGAATTGTGTGGAACCCTTTTAGGATTACGTGGGCTTTCCAGCCAGCGGCTGCTTTCAACGCGACCCCCAAACGGTCGGCTTGCACTTTTTCATTTGAAGTGCCGCAAAGGCGTCCCATCTCGCCGGGATGCGGGGTGATTGCCAGATACCGCGTCTTCCTCTTGGCCAAGTGCGAGGCGCGGCCGGCAAAGGCGTTTAATCCATCCGCATCGAGGATGACCGGGAGATCGGATTGCTGAACGATCGATGTGACGTATTTCTGTGTTTCTTTATTCGTTCCTAGCCCAGGGCCGACTGCCAGAAGTGTCTTGCCTTTCCAAAGCTCGCGAAACCGATGGCCCTTCAAATTCGAGGCGGAAACTGTGCCCAGCTTCGTGGAAATAAGAGGCACTGTCATGATTTCGGGCTGTCCAGAGGCGACGATAGGCAGAACGCTGTCTGGTGTAGCGATCGTGACCAGTCCAGCCCCGGCGCGAAGCGCGCCGCGCCCCGCCAAAATGGCTGCGCCGGACTTCCCCAGTGATCCCGCAACGAGGAGAACATGTCCATAGCTCCCCTTGTGGGAATCGATTCTCCGCACCAAGGGTAGCTCCCGAAATTCTTCCGGCTCGAGCCACCTCACGTTTCCCTTGCCAATTTCCTCAATCAGTTCGCGAGGCGAGCCGATCTGCCGCACCAGGACTCTTCCACAGCATGCGGCTTCCTTGGAAACAAGCTGGCCGATCTTGGGAGCGGTGAACGTCACCGTGGCGTGGGCGCGCACAACGGGCCCCTGAGCGTCCTCGCCATCGGAAGGCAGTCCCGAGGGGGAATCTACGGCGAGAATGGACTGGGGACGGATTGACGTCGCACAGCGGGAAATCTTGTTGAGGTCTTCGATCACCGAAGCAAGGGTTCCTTCGACCTTGCCTTTCAGACCCGTTCCGAGCAGGGCATCGACAATCACGTGCGATTTCGCCACCACACCTCGTGCTGTTTCCCAATCGGCGGGGCCGCCGACGGTTTGTATAGCCGCGCCCGAATTCTTGAGGCGCGAAAAATTTTCAGCGGCATCCCCCCGGAGCGTACCAGCCTCGGCAAAAAGATAGACGCTGGGCTTTAGGCCCGTCTCCTGAAGGAGCCGAGCAACGACAAAACCATCGCCGCCGTTGTTGCCTTTGCCGCAGAGAACCGCGGCGTGACTCGTTGCAACGTCACCGTATGCGGAGCGAAGGAAATCAAACACGCTTTTCCCCGCATTATCCATCAATTGCAGACTGGGAATGCCGCAGCGTTCGGTAGTGAGGCGGTCCACCTCGCGCATTTCGGCAGCGGTGAGAGCTTTCATGTGAGGCTCACGACGTTATCAGAGCATCCAGCCGCCGCTGACATTCATAACCTGCCCGGTCACGTATTCGGCCTCTTCGGAGGCGAAAAACGCCACGGTAGCGGCAACGTCTTCGACCGTAGGGGGGCGCCCAATCGGAAAACGCGCGTCGCGAATTCGCCGTGCTTCTTCCACAGTCAACTCATTCTCATCAATGCTGGAAGGATTTACGACATTTACGGTGATCCCGTTCTTGGCCTCCTCCAGCGCTAACGAGCGGGATAACGCGACGACAGCAGCCTTCGCTGCGGCGTAAGCAGAAATTTTGGCCTGGCCGAACGCACGCTCCGCGCCAACGGCGCCCAAATTAACGATCCGGCCCCAGCGCGTTTTACGCATGTGCGGCAGCACGGCCCGGCACATATACAAAACGGTGAGAAGATTCGACGTGAAAATGCTCTGCCAGTCTTGCAGCGAGGACTCCGCGAGCGTACCCCAGCGAAAATCTCCCACATTGTTGACGATGATATCGACTCGCCCGAAGCGGTCGACAACTGTTTTAGTCAACTGCTCGCAGCGTCCGGCATCCGTGATGTCCGTCTCCACCGCGACGCAATCCGCGCCATTCGCCTGCAACTGACGCAGCGTCTGCTGGGCCGCGACTTTGTTGGAGCGATAGGCAATGGCGATGCGCGCGCCATCCTGCGCCAGCCGCAACGCAAGCCCCCGGCCAATCCCCCTGCTCCCACCCGTTACCAGCGCCACCCGATTGCGAAGCGACATTCTTCTCCCCGGTGAAATCTCTTCGGAAGATTTTCAGTATAGCCCAGGCGCAGCAGAGGTACTACCGAAGCCGCGCGACAATGACCGTCATGTCATCCATCTGCTCAGGAGTCCCCGCCCACTCCTCCGCCGCTGCCATAAGCGACTCTGCGACCATGAGCGGCACGGCTCCCTGCAAACGAATCGCAGCTTCCTTTAACCGGCGAATCCCAAATTCCTCGCCGTAAACATTCTCCGGCTCAACCAATCCGTCACTGTAGCCAATCACCAGAGCATCGGGTCCGATTTCCAGGGAGCCTTCCTCATAAACGTAATCATCGAGAACCCCGAGCACCATGCCACCGTCTTCCAGGAGCTTCGAGGATCCGTGACAAATGAGAAACGCGGGCAAGTGACCTGCGTTCGTATATCGCAGCGTTCGGGTGGCGCTGTCGTAGACAGCGATAAAGAAGGTCGCGAAGCGGTCGTCGCCCGTGTTGCGGACGAGATGCTTATTCAGACGCGCAACCAGTTCCGCAGTGCTCAACCGGTCGCTGCCCTCCGTAAGCAACTGGCTGCGCAGCGCCGCCTGAAGACTGGCCATCAGAAGGGCAGCGGAAATTCCCTTCCCCGAAATATCGGCGATGGCCAGGGCAACATGAGTCGGGCTAAGCTGAATGAAGTCATAATAGTCACCGCTGACTGAACGCGCGGCCTTGCAGATGGCCTCGATTTCGACTCCGGGGACAGATGGCAAGGTACGGGGAAAGAGCTGATTCTGGACTTCACGGGCGATGGAAATCTCGTTCTCCAAACGCTGGCGCTTGTTTTGTTCTTCTATGAGACCGCTGATCGAACTCGTCATCTGATTGAAGGATTCGCCCAGCTCACCCAGCTGATCTCGGTGCTGGATCTGCACCCGATGAGAAAAATCTCCGGCTTGTACATACTGGGTCCCGCGGTAAAGATCGGTGACCGCCCGGGTAATCCGGCGCGTGAGGACAAACCCCGTCGCGAACGCCGCGGCTTCAATGAGAAGGAACACAATTCCCACAAGAATGAAATAGATGAGATAGGAACCACGAAGCTCACCGAGCGATGTAAAAATCCTGCCGTTCAAGTGCGAAGGCCGCGCATTGAATACCGCCAGCACCGGCCGGGGCATCTCCACCCTGCCGTCCTTCGCCACGAAGACGGAGTCCAGCCTGGACACCCCGTTCACTGGCGTATCGATCCAAAACATGGCACTTTGCAGCGTGCGGTTGCGCGCCACGATGCGCCCGGCCACTTTGTACTGTGTGCCGCCTGACGAATAGATGACTCCCTGCTGTCCGCCGCCTGTGTATCGCTCCATAAGATTCAACTGGATGGCGCCGAGGTCTGGCGCGACGGTAGCCAGAAACTCTTGCGTCACCGGCACGCGAAGTGCGACGATGCGCTCCCCCCTGCGATCCGGAATCGCTCGCAGACTGATGAGTGAAAGCGAATCACCCTCCTGCAGGAGACCTGCGAAAGATCTCTTTCCCGAAGGTGTTACTCTTCGAAGAAGGGTCGGGTCGCTCGAAAAAACAATCGTTAGCCCGGGAAGCTCGCTATCATGAACCGCGTGGGACTGTGCCGCCAGGATTCGTTCCGATTCTTCTTGCGTGATCGCGGGGGGAAGCGTTTGACGCGCTATGGCAATGTGTGCCGAAATATCCGCGATCATTTCCACTCGGCGATGAATATCCTCATACAGGAGGTAAGCGCCAAGCTGCGAGTAAAGAATGCGACCCACAAGAAAAACGAGCGTCACGATCAACAGAATCGGAACGAGCGCGATAAACAGGTAGCCAACAATCAAGCGGTTGCGCAGACTCCAGAGCAGGCGATTCCTCCACCAACCGAGGAAGCGGATGAAGAGATATATGCCGGCCAGGACAGCCAGATACTTCAAGAAGCTGAACACGCCCCCGGAGGCGTTGAGAAACGCAAGAATCAATCCAGCGGCAGCAGCTGCGGTAGAAACGAGATCGAGCCACGAAAGGCTATGCCAGATTTCTTTGAGGCTGGCGCGGAACGGTGTCATCGGACCATGAACGGAAACAATACTCTACCTGAATCTGCGCAATGAATGCAGCGGAAGCATTTAATGAGGTGAAAGGAAGGCGAGTCTTATGTTCGCCCGGCTTCCCGCGAGGAAGTTCTTATTAATGCAGTGAATTGCTGACGCGACTGTGGTAGCGGCTGTAGGTGAAATAGATCACCAGACCGATCACCAGCCAGATGATGAGCCGGGCCCAGTTAATCCAGCCCAGCTTATACATCATATAACCATTGAAGAGGATGCCTAGGATCGGCACAGCCGGCACCCACGGCGTGCGGAAGGGCCGGGCCTGACCAGGGTTCGTCTTGCGCAGGATCATGACGGCAATGCACACCATGATGAACGCCAGCAACGTCCCTATGTTCACCATCTTGCCGATGTCATCGATCGGAGTCAGGCTCCCAACGATGGCGGCCAGCAGGCCCACAAGCATGGTGTTCTTGTAAGGAGTCCGGAATTTCGGATGCACCGCCGCGAAGAACTTCTTTGGCAGCAATCCATCATTGGCCATTGCGTACAGAACGCGCGTTTGCCCCAGCAGCATGACCAGCATCACGCTCGTGAGGCCCGCAAGTGCACCAAGCGTGATGACGTGCGAGGCCAGGGACAGGCCGCGATCGAGAAACGCTTCGGCGATCGGCGCCTCGATATTGACGTCCTGCCAACGCACCATTCCGGTCAGCACACCAGCGACCAAAATGTATAAGAGGGTGCAAATCAGAAGCGACACCAGGATGCCTATCGGCAAGTCGCGTTGCGGCTTTTTGCATTCTTGAGCGGTGGTCGAAACTGCGTCAAAGCCGATGTAAGCGAAAAAGATGTACGCGGCACCCGCCCCGATTCCCGAAAAGCCCATCGGTGCGAATGAGGACCAATCATGGCCCCAGTTCGAGAAGTTCACATAGTGGATGCCCAAGCCGATCACGAAGAGGACCACGGCCACTTTGATGGTCACGATGGTGGCATTGAATCTCGCGCTCTCTTTGATCCCGATAATCAGGATCGCGGTGATGACCAGCGCGATCAAAAAGGCAGGAAGGTTAAAGCCAATTTCCACGCCAAAAACCGTCGGTGCATTGAGCAGGGCGTGGGCCTTTTGGAGCAATTCCGGAGGTTGCGCGCTCACAATCGCGTCGACTTTATCGAGGAAAGCTTGCGTTCCTGGCTGCAGCGCGGCATCGGAAGCTTGCGCCATTTGTCGCGCGACGATCTTCGAAGCCGTGTTAAGCCCCGTCCAGTGGTCGTAGGCTAACCACAGCGGCATTTTGATGCGGAAAATATTGAGGAGCTCAATGAAGTGGTTCGACCAGCCCGACGAAACCGTGCTGGCGCCCATCGCGTATTCCAGGGTCAAGTCCCAGCCAATGATCCACGCGAAGAGCTCGCCCAACGTGGCGTAGGCGTAAGTGTAGGCGCTGCCGGCAAGCGGGATCATGGCCGCAAATTCCGCGTAGCAGAGCCCTGCGAAGGCGCATCCCAGCCCGGAAAGCACGAAGGAGAGCATGAGTCCCGGCCCCGCGTAATGCGCCCCCAAACCTGAAAGAACAAAGATGCCCGCGCCGATAATCGCACCGACGCCTAAAGCCGTGAGTTGAAACGGGCCGAGCGTGCGTTTTAGGCTGTGCCCGCCCTCTTCCTGCGCCTCAGAGAGCAGCATGCTCATCGGCTTTCGTGCAAACAAGGGGTTGCCCATGCAACTCCTCCTTTACGGAGATCTTTCCCCCAACTACCTCATCCCACTGCCAATTTGGGCCCGTACCTACCATTGTAGGGGCGCAAAATGCCGCGCTCCAATCAACAAATGTCTAGGATGCGCTTCGAGTTACCTTCGCTCGCCGCGACGACCGCGACCAAAGAAGATAGACTGGAACCCCGATCAAAACTATCTCCAAGCCTTTTCCCGAGGTTTGCGTCTGGTAGAGCAGGAGCACAAACATGATCGCGACCGCCGCCAATACATAGAGCGAAGGAACAAACGGGTAGCCAAAGGCACGATACGGCCGCTCGGCATCCGGCCGTTTTGTTCGCAGCACAAAAATCCCTATTATCGTCAGTACGTAGAAGAGGAGCGCGGCGAACACAACGTAATTGAGCAGATCGCTGTAAAGGTTGCCGTAAGTTACCTTGCCGGCCGCATCCACGTGTTGCGTGCGCAGCAGAATTAGGACGATGACCCAAATCCCCTGATAGACGAGAGCCGAACCCGGGACTCCCTTCTTGTTCAGCTTGCCAGTCGATCTGAAGAAAAGCCCATCCTTCGCCATCGCGTAGGAGACTCGCGCACCCGCCAGAATCAATCCGTTATTGCAGCCAAACGTCGAAATGATGATCGCGCCAGCCATGATCATGGCGCCGGCCGGACCAAATACCGCGTTTAATGCCGCGCTGGCAACGCGGTCGTCGGGAGCATTCTGGATTTGCGCGAGCGGCAGCGTGCAGAGGTACGCAAGATTCGCAAGACAGTACAGCGTGATGACGATGATGGTGCCAAAGGCCATCGACAGCGCCACGTCGCGCTTCGGGTTTTTCACTTCCGCGGCTGTAAAGCCGATGTTGTTCCAGGCATCCGCAGAAAAGAGCGAACCGACTTGGGCAACCCCGAACGCCACGAACAGACCAAAAGCTCCGCTCGCTGCCGTGATGGTCGGCACAAAGCTGCGCAGAAAATTCGCGCCGGGCTCGATCGGTTGCGCTCCGCGAATGGCCCACAGATGGCTGAAATTCTCGGAGATCGCCGCCGCATTTCTGCCGACAAAGAGCCCAAGAAGAATCAGTCCGACAAGCGAAAGCGTCTTCGCGCTGGTGAAAATATTCTGAATCAGCTTCCCGAGCCGGACTCCAAGCGTGTTAATGAAGGTCAGAAACACAATCATCAGCACGCCCACCAACTGCTGAACTGAAAGACTGATCGCGTACTTCGAAGAAAGCGCCAGTGGATGAATGATCCAAGCCGTGGGGGAAATCGACGGCAACAAAACCCCGAGATATCGAGCGAATCCCACCGCCACCGCGGCGATGGTGCCCGTCTGAATCACCAGGAACAGCGTCCATCCGTAAAGGAACCCCCACAACGGCGAATAGGCTTCGCGCAGGTAGACGTATTGACCACCCGCATGCGGAAACAGCGCGGCGAGCTCCCCGTAGGAAAGCGCCGCGGAAATCGTCAGCAAGCCGGTAAGAATCCAGGTAAGAAGCAGGCCGCCTGGCGATCCTGTCTGCCGCGAAATGTCCGCCGCGACAATAAAGATGCCCGACCCAATCATCGAGCCAACGACAATCATCGTGCCATCGAACAGCCCGATGGCCCGCACAAAACCATGCTCGCTCTTTGCGCTGCCTTGAGGAATGGGATGTGCGGCCTCTGCCATTCGCCAGTCCTCAGCCCGTAGCCGCATGATTCGCGGCTTCCAGGAGATCGATGTATTGACGCGCGCGCTTGCCCGGGTCGGGCGCAAGTAGAATATCGCTAATCACGGCAACTGAATCGGCTCCGGCTTTGATGACATCTGCGGCTCGTTCCAACGTGATTCCACCGATGGCCACGATCGGTTTCTCCGTTAGCGGCCGAATCCGTCGAATGAAGTCGATCCCAACCACCGGATCCGGGTTAGCCTTCGTGGATGTTGAGAACACGGGCCCGACGGCAATATAGTCAGCGGACGTCACGGCAGCCTGATTGAATTGCCCAAGGTTGTGAGTCGAAACGCCCACAAGCTTCCCGCTTCCGAGCACTGAACGCGCCGCCTCCACCCCAAGATCTTCTTGTCCGATGTGAACGCCGCTGGCCCCTGCGAGCGTGGCAACATCGGCCCGGTCATTGACCACGAATGTGACGCCGCGCGGAATTAAGAGTGAAGAAAGCCGCCTCGAGGATTCAAACAATTCACGCGAAGGCGCGAACTTGTTCCGGTACTGAAGCAAACGGACACCGGCATCGGCCAGCTTTTTGGCGCATTCTGTATCGGGAGCTGTAAGCAACGATGCGTCTAATATCACATACAGCCGTGGCAGAACAAGGCGCATTAACGTTTATTTTCCGTTCGTTCCCAACAGCCTCTCGATGAAGTGGGTATCGAGCTTCCCCGCCGCAAAGTCTGGATGGGCCAGGATCCGTCGGTGCAGCGGGATAGAAGTCTTGATGCCCTCGATAACGAACATCTCCAGCGCCCGCTTCATCCGGCCGATGGCTTCGGCGCGGTCGCGTCCCTTTACAATGAGCTTCGCAATCATGGAATCGTAATACGGCGGAATAACCGCATCGGCATAAGCGGCCGAATCAACGCGCACGCCGGTGCCTCCCGGCGCTTGAAACGTGGTAATGCGTCCCGCCGAGGGCACAAACGTTTCCGGATCCTCGGCATTGATCCGGCACTCGATGGCATGCCCAGCGGGAAGTATCGCACCGGTGGCATCTTCCATTTTCTCCCCGGCGGCGATGCGGATCTGCGCCTTGATCAGATCCACTCCGGTGACGAGCTCGGTCACCGGATGCTCGACCTGAATCCGCGTATTCATCTCGATGAAGTAGAGCGCGCCGTCTCCGTCCATCAGGAACTCGACGGTCCCTGCGTTCGTATAGCCAATCTTCTCGAGCGCCTTCACCACCTTTGCGCCGAGCTCTCTCCGCCGCCTTGCGTCCAGAGCCGGTGAAGGCGATTCCTCGACCAGCTTCTGGTGCCGGCGCTGGATGCTGCACTCGCGCTCGCCAAGGTGGATCACTTTCCCGTGTTGGTCGCCCAATACCTGGAATTCAATGTGGCGCGGATGTTCAAGGAACTTTTCCGCGTAGACATCCGGCGTGCCAAAGGCTTGCTGCGCTTCGCTGCGCGCCGTTTGGTACGCGGCCAGCAGCTCGTCTTGTCCGCGCACAACACGCATTCCACGGCCGCCGCCACCAGCGGACGCCTTCAGAATCAACGGGTAGCCGATGCGTGCGGCTTCGCTCGCAAGCTGCTGCTCCCCTTCAACGACGCCCTCGCTCCCGGGAATGGTAGGGAGTCCAGCCGCCTTGACTTCCCGGCGTGCGCGGTCCTTCTCGCCCATCATTTCGATGATTTCCGGCTTTGGGCCGATGAACGTGATTTCCGAGGCCTCGCACACTTTGGCGAAGTTGGCATTCTCAGAAAGGAAGCCGTAGCCGGGATGAATGGCATCGACATTGGTAATCTCTGCCGCGCTGATCACTTGCGGAATGTTGAGGTAGCTCTCGCTGCTGCGCGGCGGCCCGATGCATACTGCCTCGTCGGCAAAGCGAACATGGAGCGAGTTGCGGTCTGCTTCGGAGTAAACCGCGACCGTGGATATCCCTAGCTCCTTGCAGGCGCAGATGACCCGCAGGGCGATCTCCCCGCGATTCGCGACTAGAATTTTACGGAACATGGCGCCGTGCGCGGCTACTTCTTCCGGGTCGGGCGAATGCCGAAGAGGGGCTGCCCGTACTCGACCGGCTGTCCGTTTTCAACGAAGATCCGAATGACTTCGCCCGAAACATCAGATTCGATTTCGTTCATGAGCTTCATTGCTTCTACGATGCAAAGCGCCTGTCCAGTCTCGACGTGCGCTCCTACCTTCACAAAAGCCTCCGCGCCCGGACTGGGTGATTCATAGAACGTCCCGACAATGGGGGATTTGACCAGGTGTAAATCTTCGCTGGAACGTCCTTCAGCGGCTCCTGGGACGCTTTCCGCCGAAGCCAGCGGATTCTGCACCGAACCAGGAACAATAATCTCTGGAGCGGCGACAGCCCGGGAAGCGCTGACCACCGCTCCAGCCGATGGTTTGCGCAGCCGAATGCTCAGGTCGCCTCGCGAGTATTCGAACTCCTCGAGATTGTGCTCGGTCATGAACTGAAGAAGTTGTTCGATCTGCTGGATTTCAGGATTGGCGAACGACGGGCTGGACTTCGTGGGCTTTTTGCGTTTCATGCCTGTTCTAAATCTCGATGAGATCCCGCGGTGCGCGGGTCAATACTTCCGTCCGGTCAGCATGCACGACCACATCATCTTCGATGCGAATCCCCCCAATGCCTTCCGCGTACACGCCTGGTTCAATTGTAATTACGTTGCCGGGCTCCAGATGCCTCTTCTGCCCTCGCGCCAGCCTGGGGTCTTCATGCACTTCGAGCCCAAGCCCATGGCCCGTGCTGTGCACAAACAAATGGCCAAGGCGGTACCCCTTCAAAACCTGTCTTGCGGCTGCATCGACATCCCCGCAGGACACGCCGTTCTGTGCCGCTGCAATCGCTGCGGTCTGTGCTTCCAAGACGGCTTGATACCAGGTTCGGATGCGTTTAGTGGCCCGCCCCACAAACACCGTGCGGGTTATATCACTGCAATAGTGGCCGAGTATAACACCCAGGTCCAACACGACCAACTCATTTTTCCTCAGTCGCTTGGACGTTGGACGCGCGTGCGGAAGGGCGGCCCTTACCCCAAAAGCGACGATTGTTTCAAACGCGGGCCCCGAGGCGCCGAGCCTGCGCATCTGGTATTCAATCTCTGCCGCCACGTCCAACTCTCGAATTCCAGGCTTGAGGAAACGGATTCCTCGTTGCATGACCTCTCCTGCAAGGATGGCCGCCTTTCGCATTTGCGCGATCTCTGCCGCGTCCTTGCGCATTCGGAGTGTCTCGACCATGCCAGGAACCGGGAGCCACTGGGATCGCCCACCCGTAGCCCTTCGAACGCTCTGCAGTTGACTCACGGTCAACTGGGAAGGATCGAACCCCACCCGCCTGAAATGCGAATCCTTCACGTACTGCCCGACCGATTCGAACAACGACCCTTTCTGCTGCCGGACGCGAATTCCAGTCGCCTCCTCGTGGGCCTGGACCATGAATCGACCATCCGTGACCAGACCGGCGCCCTTCTGGGATACCAAGAGAGCGCCCGACTCGCCGGTGAAGCCCGTGAGGTAATACCAGCTGGCCGGGCTAGTGATCAACAGGCAGCGCGCTTTCGTTTCGCGTAACAGCGAAACCACGGCATGGCGCCGGCGATGGAATTGTGTTTTCATGAACGAAACGAGGAGACTGCCGTCTCCTCGTTTCGGCCCTCAGTCAAAAGATGCTTGGCTTGATTACCCCGGAATGATCCTCGGGGTCAGGAAGAACAGTAGTTCTTGCGACGTCGATGAAATGCTGGTGCGCCGGAACAGATGCCCGATTATCGGCAAGCTGCCGACGAGAGGGACCTGTGTGATGTCCCGGCGCTGCGTTGAAACGATGATACCGCCGATGACCACGGTGCCGCCATCTGCGACGAGAACTCTCGTTTCCGCAGCCTGCGTATCCAACGCTGGAACGCCTTGGACGCGGGGGATACCGGCGTCGATGGACGTGTTCTCAACGAGCACGTCCATAAAGACTGTGCCATCCGCGGTGATTTGCGGCGTCACTTCCAATTTCAGCACGGCGTCAATGTACTGGATGGAGATCGTATTGTTGATGGTCGTTTGAATCGGAATCTTGGTGCCCTGTTTAACGGTCGCCTTCTGGTTGTTCTGGGTGATCACCTTTGGTTTCGAAAGCAATTTTCCGACGCCCTTGGATTCCGCAGCGGTAATAATGAAGTCGAGGGCGAAGTTCGACGACCGGTGCGAGAAAAGGAAGCCGCTCGTGGGAGCACCGGCCGGGAAATTCGTATTCAGTGGAAGACCATTGGTGATGCCGTTGCCCGTTATCTGAGTCCCCGTGAATACAAGCGGCGGATTTAGTGGTGTGTCTGGGTTTTGACCGCTCGCGCCAACCTGCGGTGTGCCGCCGAAGACCGAACGGCCACTGGTGGTCTGCCCCGCGAAACCAAGTTGTGTGCCAATATCCTGAGCAAAGGAGCGGGATGCGGAAATGACGCGCGCTTCAATTTCCACCTGCTGCGACTTGCGGTCCAACTGGCGGATGAGGTTATCGATAACCGGGATCACAGAAGGGATATCGCGGATGACCAGTTGGTTCGAACGGTCATCAGACAAAATATCGCCGCGGGAGCTGAGGAACTTTTTCAGCGTATCCTTCAAAGTAGCCGCTTTGGAATAACTCAGCACGCGGGTCACGGTTACGGGCGTGACTGCTTCGGCCTGCGCTTTTTCCAGGTCGCGTTGTGTTTCGGCTTCATTCTTCAAAGTGGCGCGGGTCGCGACGCGTAGCACGTTGCCATTGAGCTGCTTGTCGAGATTGTTGTTCTGAAGAACGATGTCCAGCGCCTGATCCCAGGGCACTTCGTCAAGAACGATCGTCAGACTTCCCTTGACCGCTGGATCCAGCACGACATTCAGTCCGCTGATCTCGTGGATCAGTCGAAAGAAGTCGCGCAGATCGACATCCTTCAAGTTGACGGAGATTGGCTCGCCGGTGTACTTCGCCGCGCCTTGTGGCGGTGCCGGCGCCGCTGCCGCCGGCGCCTGGGCGGGCGCTGACGTCGCGAGCGTGGCCGCAGCCGTGTTTGCTTGCTGCACGGCTTGCTGAGCCGCCTGCGTCGTTGAATCCGGGCGAACGGGTTCCTTCGTGCCGCTGAACGACGCCAGAGCAACTGAGGGCTGGGTCAGTTCGCCGGGCAAAGCAAAGCGTGGAGCGGAAATCCGCGAATCCTTGGTCGAACGGGCCGTTACCAAATTTGGAGCGGCTTCGTTGTAATGAAATTCTGGCCTGGTCTTGTCATTCCGCTGTAACGTTAACGTTGTGGTGTTCACAGGTACTTCAACAGGTGTGGCTGACGGAGCGGCGAAATAGATGACCACCGCGCCGCCGTCGCGGGATAGCCGATACGGCGTCGCCGCTGTGAGGTCGATCACCACGCGCGCAACATCCGGCCGGTATTGGCCGATGCGCACACCGCGCACGGGCGCGGATACACCCGGGATCACTGTTCTTTGAACAGCCAGCCGGGCGCCCGCGAAATCCAGCACCAGGCGATCCGGGTTTTGCAACCTGGCGGCGTGAACGTCGAGACGTCCCTCGCCTTCCACACGCACAGCGGCGCGCATCGGCGCTTGCGTGATGGCAACACTGGAGATCACCGCCGCGCTCGCCTTTGCGCCGACGGGCTCCTGCATCTGAGCAAGTGCCGCACTCGCCGCCAGCGACATGCTCGCAAGGATCAGGCAGCCATGCCGATGGGCCGGCCAATTCGTCTTCATTGCTGTTCTCCTGGACTGGCGTAAATTCGCTTGTTCACTTGGCGTTCCACGGGTTTACCGAAGGCGTCCTTCCCTTCCTCGTGGAAGGAAACGCCATCCATGCTGATCTTTTCCACACTGCCGTCATATAGGTGGTCGCCTTCACGCAGGAAGTATGTCCGCGATTGCGGGTTCGAAACCACGGCAATCATGCCGTTCGGCGCTTTCACAACGCCGTCCAGCCGCAACGTGCTCACCTGCAGGCCGTGGATTCCCGGTGGCAGATTGAGTGCAGCACCCTTGCCCTGGTTTCGGCCAATTAGTGATTCGAACGGGTCCCGGCGAGCTTGCCTAATTTCGCTTACTACCGGCGCTGGCGGGCGCGGAGTTGCCGGTTTCCCTGGCTTCTTGGCGCGAGGCTTGGCCGGAGACTTCGCCGCGGCCTTAGCTGGCGTCTTTGCAGCAGGCTTGGTATCGGGTTTGCCGACAGGCTGAGCCGATGGTTTGCCAGCTGGTGATGCGGGCTTCGTCGCAGCCGCCGCTGCAGGCTTGCCTGCTTGTGACGTAGGCGAAGGCTTCGCAGCAGAAGCAGGCGCGGGCTTGGTTGCGGCCGGCGGTGTCGGTGGTTTAGCCGTTTGTTGAGCCGGCTTGCTGGCGTTTGCCGGTGCAGGCTTCGCGCTGTTCGGCGCCGACGGACTCGCCTGCGCACCCAAGCCAGGAGCAGCCGCTGCGATCAAAATCCCCAGTCCGAGAGTTATCACTGAACGCATAGTTCGCTCATTCCCGCTCAGGGTTTCCCAGCTGCGCCGGCTTGAGGCTTGGCTCCGGCAGCCGGAGCCGCACCCGTATCAGCGGGCTTGGTAAAAAATGTTATTGCCGTGAAAATTCCGGAAACTGTCGTGCCAGGTCGTACGGGATACTTCGTGCCTTTCGGCTTATCCGGATCGTCAAACGTAAGGTCCCCCACGTTGATGATTCGGGACAAACGGCCAAGCCGCCCGAAAAATTCCAGGACATTGAAGTACGGGCCGTCGGCCTGCACTTCAAAAGGCATTTCGTAGTGGTACTCCCTGGGAACAACCGCCTGTGCCGTCAACCGCCGAATCTGCACGTTGGAGGCGCTAGCCGCTCCCTGTAGCAACCGGATGAACTCGTCCGTTTCTTTTTCCTCCGGCACGATCGTCTTCAGGGTCTCCAGTTGCTTTGAGAGCGCATCCATCTGCTGCTTCAATTCCGCATAACGCTGTTTGTAGACCTGGAGCTGCGTAACTTCCTGGTTCAGCTTGGTGCGCTTTTGAACAGCTTGGTCAACTTCATCCCGCTCTCGCGCTATTGGAGAAACGGGCAGGTAAACCCCAACCAAAACCAGCACAACGGCAACCGCCGCGGCCACCAAGGCTTGCATAATCACTGACATATCGCGAAACGGATTGGCCATGGCGCCCCCCTTATCCTTTCTTCGCCGGCGCCTTCCCAGCTGCAGCCGGAGCCGGCGCGTTAGCCGGCCGTGCCTGCGCTGCTGGTGGCGGAGAGACTTCTGCCGTCATCTGGAACGTGAACGTTTGTACGGCCAGATTCTTGTCGTCCTGCTTCGATTCCTTGATCTCGACCTTCTGGAAATAGCCGGAGCGCTTCAGCGCCGTAATGAAGTTCGCAACCGAATTGATCGACGCGGAAGATCCTTCAAGCGACAGCGTGTTGCCTTTGCGAACCATCTCGGTCAGCCAGAGGTTTTCCGTCCGCGAGACGGTATTGGCGATCATGTCCAGCAGTTCCTGCCCGCCAGTGCGGTCGCGCTGCAGCTGCTCGATCGTCGCCACGCGCTGTTGCAGAATCACTTTTTGCTTTTCGAAAGCTTCCACTTGCAGCTTGGTCTGTTCCAGGTCCGCCTTTTGCGCCTGCAGCCTCTTGATCTGGACATTCTCGTCGTTCAACTGTTTCTGCCAGGTGTAGTAGAAGAACCCAAGAACCAGGGCGCCGAGAACCAGTCCCGCGCCAATGAACACCACGGGCGTCGCTCCTCCCGTGTCCATCTGCATCGAAGGCATACGCCGTGCGGCCCTCGGTCGAATCTGTCCAAGAAGGTTTATGCGAATCATGGCTAGTCGAAGCTCCTCAACGCCAAACCAACGGCAATCGCAAGTCGCGGCGCCAGCTCGCGAATCTGGTCATCACTGTGCCGGCTCGGATTGATCAATACTTTGCGGAACGGATTCAGCTCCTCCACGGGCATCGCGAATTCTTCCCGCAGCAGATCCACCAGGCCCGGAACCCGCGCCGTGCCGCCCGCCACCACAATCCGCTGGATGTTTTCTCCACTCGCCGTGGCCCGGAAGAAATCGAAGGTCTTCTGAATTTCCAGCGTCAGAATGTCGGAGACGCTTCGTAGAATCTGTTGCTTCTGCTCGTCAGTGACGCTGGGCAGCGAATCGCCTCTCTTCAAGCGCTCCGCATCTTCAAAGCTGAGGTCCAATTCCTTCTGCAGCGCATCGGTATACTGATTGCCGCCGACGCTCACGTCACGCGTAAACAACGGGATGCCGCCGCGCACGATATTGATGTTCATGACGCTGGCGCCGATGTTCAACAGCGCCACCGTCTGCCCCGCATCCGGCTCATAGTTCACTTCGAAGCAGTTCTGTAAACCGAACGCATCAATATCCACAACCACCGGCGTCTTTCCGGCCTGCGCCAGAACGTTCGTATGATTCAGAATTTTGTCTTTCTTGACCGCCACCAGCAAAACATCCATCTGTGAGTCCATCGACTCCAGCAGTTGATAGCTCAGGTTCACGTCCGCGATATCGAAGGGAATGTGCTGGCTGGCTTCGGAAGGAATGCGGTCATAAAGCTCTTCCTCGGTCATCAACGGAAGCGGCACGCGCTTGACGATTACCGAGTGCCCCGAAACGGATGTCGCCACGTTCTTGGTCTTGATCCGCTGGGCCTCGAAAATCTTGCTAATGGCGTTCGCCACCTGCGGCGCATCCATGATCGCGCCGTCTACCACCGTGTCGGGCGCCAGCGTTTCCATGCCGAAACTCACCAACTCATAGCCCGCCTTCGTCGATTTCAACTCGACCGCCTTAATGGAGCTGGACCCGATGTCCAGTCCCACCAGCTGCCTGCTCTTTCCGCCAAATAAACTCATCTCGCGGCCTCTTTCCCTGTCACCCGCGCCAAACTACCGGCGCCTCGCGGTCGCCTGGCTCATTTTGCGTTCCATCCAGCGGTCCAGGATCGTCTTACGAAGTTTCCAACGGTTGCCAAGTTTGAATGCGGGAATCTCGCCTTCCGTGATGTAACGATACAGGGTATCTGGCGAAATGCCCAGATATTGCGACGCCTGCCGCACATTCATCACTTCGCGCGATTCACTCACGAGGAACGCCACCCCGGCATCCGCACACACGCCTGAAGCCTTAACCGTTCGCTGCACCCGATCTGCGCTGCGGACTCTCCGCGGGTGCAGCTCTTGGGAGCTTTATGACACTCTAGCACTCCGAGCGTCAAGGGATTCTATGGGTCTGTTGTCCTAACAATACGGGTAGTTTTAGGCAATTTGGGGGGTATTGGCCGCAAGCACTGTCTTATTTTGCGCAATTTGCCGGGAAATATCACAATCTGTTGTGTTTTTGCCGGCTATGGATCCTGTCCTAAAGGACGGTTATATATTGTAATCAGTCGTCGACATTTTGGCTGATGCCCGCATCCTCGCTTCCCGCCTACAAATCCAAACCCTTCCAGATAGCGTCCACACGTGCCTTCGTAGCCTCATCCATCAGAATCTCATCCGGCCACGGCCGCGTGAAACCCTCTGACTGCCATTTGCGTGTGGCATCGATCCCCATTTTCGAGCCAAAGTCCTGCATCCGCGCCGCATGATCCAGCGTATCCATCGGCCCTAGAACAAATTGCACGTCGCGCTCGGGATCCAGCGCACAAAGCGTCTTCCACACCACTTCACTGTAATTGTGAACGTTCACATCGTGGTCCACGACCACGACCACTTTCGTAAACATCGCCTGCCCCAGTGACCAAATCGCGTTCATGATTTTCCGCGCATGCCCCGGATACGACTTTCGAATCGCCACAATCATCAAGTTGTGAAAAATCCCCTCTGCAGGCATCGCTACGTCCACGATCTCTGGATATTGCATTTTCATGACGGGCAAGAACACCCGCTCAACCGCGTGCCCCATGTAAAAGTCTTCTTGTGGCGGGGGACCAACCACCGTTGTCAGGTAGATAGGCTCTTTCCTATGTGTCACGCACTCGACATGAAAAACCGGGTACTCTCCTTCCAGCGAATAAAACCCCGTATGGTCTCCGAACGGCCCTTCCGTGCGCATCTCTTTGAGGTTCACGTAGCCTTCCAGCACGATCTCAGCGTTTGCGGGCACTTCCAGCTCGTTCGTTTCGCACGTCACCATCTCCACAGGCTCGCGCCGCAAAAACCCCGCAAACATCATTTCATCCAGGTCCGGCGGAATGGGCAGCATTCCCGCCAGTGCCGTCGCCGGATCCGCCCCAATAGCCACGGCAACGGCGATTCGGCCTTCCGGATTCTTTTCACGCGCTCGCCGGAAATGCTCGGCCCCGTGCTTCTGCGTCTGCCAGTGCATCCCGGTCGTCCGCTCGTCGTAGACCTGCATCCGGTACATCCCAACGTTTCGCTTCCCGGTCTCCGGGTTCTTCGTAAAGACCATGGGAAAAGTAATGAAGCGCCCACCGTCCTGTGGCCAGCATTTCAGAATCGGGAACTCCAAGAGGTTGACGTCTTTTCCCATCCGAATGACTTCCTTGCAGCGGCCCGCCTTTACGCTCTTCGGAAAGAACGATCCGAGCTCCGCCAGCTTCGGCAGCATCTTGATCTTGTCGAAGAGCCCTTGCGGCGAATCCATTTTCAAGAATCCCTGGATTCGCTGGGCGATTTCGTCAAGACCGCTGACCTCAAAGGCGAGTTCCATCCGCCGCACGCTTCCGAATGCATTGATCAACAAGGGCGTTCGCGAACCTTTCGGTTTTTCGAACAAGAGCGCGGGGCCCACGCTGTCCGGATGCCTCCCTTTCGCTCGCGCGATTCGCTGCGTCACCTCGGTAATCTCCAGTATCGGATCAACCTCCGCGCGAATCCGTTTTAATTCCCCTTCCTTCTCCAACCTCCGCACAAACTCTCGCAAGTCAGCGTATGCCACTCATTCCTCCCAGTGGCACAGGCTTCAGCCTGTGCATACTGACCCCACATCGAGCTTTGCACCTGTAGCCGCAAACTGTAGCACGAACCCGTTTGCGTCTCGCCTGTGTGAATCGGAGCTCCGCGCTTTCTCGGAGGCGTTCGTCGGAACGCTCGCGGCTGGTTCCTTATCTACGGTTGTGAGTTAGAGTTCGCCCTCCAAGCCTGCCGCCTCGCACTCAATCCCTTTCCGTTGCACAAACGCACCGCGATTAGCTTTCCCGCAGACCCAGCTTCATTCGCATTCTCACCTGCCCAAGTTTCAAGCTGACACAAACTGTCTCAGAGTGACCAGATTCGCTGTCAGCGTACCGCCTGCTTGCTTTGACCTAAATTTCCGCCTTGTTCTAACTGCTGAACTCCCAAGAACTTAGCGACATCATCGCAACCAGTTTGCTGTTCCCCCCTCCGCCCTAATTGGCTGCACGATTGCTCCCTCCCCTGCTGGCAGTAACGCGTCTGTTCACGCCTCGTCCCTGTGTACGTTCTCCGAGGACCCCGGGAATCGTTGGATCATGCCCCGGCACTAGGCTTCGCCACCTTAAAGGAGGCCCTGAAGGAGGAAGGTCGCAAACGGTACCTCGCCAGCCGCTTGTTTTGCTCAAGCTTTCTCCCTGGCGCACCGACCCAACATGCTGCCCAACATGCTAAATGTCCTCCACACAATCCGGCTTGATTATCTGTCCTGTATTCTGACCGTGGTCGCCACCGCGCTGATTGGCAAGAAGCTCTGGCAAGGCTGGGTGGTGGCCGCCGTCAATAGCGCCGTCGTCTGTGTCATCGGGGTTCGCACCGCGCAGTTCGGTTTCGTGCCCGCCAATATCCTTTGCATCGCCCTCTACACCAGCAACTTGGTCCACTGGCTCCCCAAAAAGCAAAACCAATAGCTCCTAACACGCGCGCACTCAATGCGCTCGTGCATTTTCACGGTTCATTCCAATCACGTCCGCGTTGACTTGCCTTGGAGCGCAGCCTAATATCCCTCGCCAAGAGCGGTTTCTCAGCCATGATCGGCCAAACCATCTCGCACTACCGCGTCATCGAGAAGCTCGGTGGCGGCGGGATGGGAATTGTTTATAAGGCGGAGGACACCCGTCTCCGCCGTTTCGTCGCGCTCAAGTTTCTGCCAGAGGATGTAGCCCGTGATCCGCATGCCCTCGCCCGATTTCAGCGCGAGGCGCAGGCCGCGTCTGCTCTGAATCATCCCAACATCTGCACGATCCATGACATCGGTGAACAAGACGGGAAAGCGTTCATTGCCATGGAATTCCTGGAAGGCGCGACGCTGAAGCACCACATCGCCGGGCGTTCCATGGAACTGGAAGCTCTGCTCTCACTGGGCATCGAGATTGCCGACGCGCTCGATGCCGCCCACACCAAGGGAATCGTCCATCGCGACATTAAACCCGCGAATGTCTTTGTCACGGATCGCGGCCACGCCAAAATCCTCGACTTCGGCCTGGCGAAGCTCTCTCCCAAGCCTGTGACAGGAACGGAGCAAACCGCCGCGACATTCGACGTGGAGGAACATCTGACCAGCCCCGGCACAGCCTTGGGCACCGTCGCCTACATGTCGCCGGAACAGGTAAAGGGTAAAGAGTTAGATGCGCGCACCGATCTGTTCTCGTTTGGAGTGGTACTGTATGAGATGGCGACGGGGGCGCTTCCGTTTTCAGGACCGACATCCGGTGCGGTGTTTGATGCGATTCTGCACGGCTCAGCGGTGGCGCCGTCGCGGCTGAATCCTGCGTTGCCCGCGGAATTGGAACGCGCCACGAACAAGGCTCTCGAGAAGGACCGCGAGCTGCGCTACCAGTCGGCGGCGGACCTGCGGACGGACTTGAAGCGGCTCAAACGGGAGACCGAGTCCGGCAAGCCGGCTGCCCACGCTCCGGGCGAACAGAACCCGTGGCTGCAGGGCTCGCGCCGCAAGTTCTTCCAACGTGTCATGGCTGTCATCACTCTTCTTCTTGTCTTGGGCCTTGGTTTTCTTTGGCTCAAATCCTTGCGGACCACTTCAGCATTACCGATGTCCGAACGTCAGTTGACCTACAACCCTCCTGAAAATCGAACGTTTGGAAGCGCGATCTCGCCCGATGGAAAACTGCTGGCTCTTGCAGACACTCGGGGTCTCCACTTGAGTTCCATAGAATCGGGTGAGGTTCATGACATCTCCCTCCCGGAGGAACTCCGGAAGCATCTCTGGGAGGTGTCCTGGTTCCCAGATGGCCAGAATTTGCTTGTTACGACTCAGGAGAATGTAGTTTGGAAGATCTCTGTATTTGGCGGCGCTCCGCGCATGTTGTGGTCGAGGAGCTACTCGCCCGCGGCTTCACCGAGAGATTCCTCGATCGCCTATGTTACCGGTGGCGGCCACGAACTCTGGGTGGCGGGGCCCGATGGAGAGAATGGCAAGAAAGTTCTTGAGAGCAAGGATGACGTATACGTCTGCGTGTCCTGGTCCCCGACGGGTGACCGTATTGCCTACTGGAAAGGTGCGGAACGCGGAGGAGACCTTGGAACAGTTTCTCCCAACGGAGGTGCAACCACTACTGTCATCTCCAATCCCGGATTGGGGGCGCCTTCGATTAGCTACTCCAATCTGTTGTGGCTTCGAGATGGCCGGCTGCTTTTCAAACTGGCGGACATTGATACTCAATACGGGAATCTCTGGCAGATTCCCGCGGACTCCCGTACTGGTGTGACTACGGGGACGTTAGCGAGAGTCACCAATTGGCATAGTGACGGTCCAATGCGGACCAGCGCCACAAGGGATAGCAAGCGTTTGGTCGTCGTCAAAGTCCGCAGTTGGAGGGACATTTATTCTGGCGAATTCAAAGGAACAAATTCCTCTATGACTCCTGCGACCCCGCTTTCGCTGACTCGAAGCTATGACAATGTATCCAGTTGGACGCACGATAGTAAGAGCGTTCTTTTTCAATCGAATCGCACTGGGAGAAACCAAATCTTCCGGCAACAACTCGGACGAGAGCAAGCTGAGGCATTAATCCCGGGCATCGATGAGCAGGAGAATCCGCAGTTAAGTCCGGATGGTGCCTGGATTCTCTACTGGTCGACACCGGGCGGCAGTACGGCGCCACCGTCGAAAACGCAACTGATGCGCTTTCCGACGTCGGGCGGTCCGCCCGTCAAGATTCTAGAAGCGCCGATTGACCGCGCCCTGGAATTTAATTGTCCGTATTCGTCCACGGCTGTCTGTATTCTCGCCCGGCCGGAACAGGACCGCTTTGTTTTCTACAATTTGGACCCCGTCCGAGGTTTGGGGCAACAAGTCGCAGCAATGAGCAAGAGTTCGGTGAATCAGCCCGAGTGGAGCATCTCTCCCGATGGCTCGCGCGTTGCCGTTACGGATTCGCGCACGCTTGCTGGACAGGTACGCATCCTAGACCTGACCGATTCCACGGATCGTGTTATTTCCCTCGTTCCGCACTGGAAGATCTGGAGCGTAAACTGGGCGGCGGACGGTAACTCACTTTTCGCACCGGCACACCAGGGCCCTGATTTCGTCATCCTGCAAATTGATTTGAATGGGAAAGCACACATCGTAACCAATCAAGGAAAAGATCACCGGCCTGATTTTCTGCGCCCTTCGCCGGATGGCCGCCGTCTGGCTTTCAGCCAATTGACCTGGGAGAGCAACGCCTGGCTGCTGGAGAACTTCTGACCCGTGCCGCGTCTCGGGGACGGCCCGCCCGCTTGTACTTCTTTTCCTCTGGAAGATGCCGACCCCAACATTCCCGTCCTCGTCGCTGCCAAGTCCGAATACGCGAAGCTGAAGTAAGGGGGCGCACCCGGATGTATGGTCGCGCGCTCGGAAACTAAGCCACAACCTTTCCGGCAGACGACTGACTCTCCCGTTTTTTCCGGTTTGACTCCGACCTGTGCGCCGCCATCTTACAGCATCCATGACACTTAAAGTAATCCTTGATATTAGTTACCAATATGCTATAATGGTTCCATCGATTCGGCACCATCCTCTCGTGCCCTGTCAGCCATGCGTCCCCGCCTCGCAGTCCTTCTAACTAGAAATCCGACAAAGGATTTCTATCCTGAACGACCATCGGGAGTGAAGGGTCTCTCTTCAACTCGCGTGTCAATTTCAATCCGCCATTGTCCACATTCTTCACCCGAAAACGCGGCCCCCTTTGTTCTCCAAGAGCTAGATCCTCGTCTCCACCCCACAACCCCTTCGGGATCAACCCTTACAGAAGTGTTCATTCTAAACAACTCAAAACTCCTTAGAATGAACCCCTACAAAGAGCAGGCCGTCAGAGCCCCTTTTGCACCATTTTGGTGCAATCTAAGTCCCTTTAGAATCAACACTTATAGAAATGTCCGTAAGTGTTGCAAACAAAAGACTTACGCCCCGGCTAAACCCTTTAGATGCAACACTTACAAAAAATCGGGGGTGGGGCCGTCGGGAGTGAATCTTCCTCCTTACCGTTCAACTTTCAACTGTCGACTGTCAACCTCCTCACGGTACACGGATCACGACCAACGATTCCCGGCTCGTAGTATCCTGTGGGTAGCCATATGAACCGCGTCTACCTCGATTTCAACGCCACCACGCCCGTCGAGCCGGAAGTGCTCGACGCCATGCTTCCCTATTTTTCGGCAGAATTTGCGAACGCCGCTTCGATTCACACCCCGGGTCAGAAGGCCCGCGCGGCAGTCGAAACCGCGCGCGAAAAGGTCGCCGCCTTGATCGGAGCTCGCCCCCAGGAGATCGTTTTCACCAGCGGCGGTACGGAGTCCGACAATCACGCGATCTTTGGGATTGTCGCCGCTTCAAGCGGCGCAAAGCAGAACGAAGCGGCTCTGGGCGGTTCGGCGGCAAACCGAGCCACCGAAAACGGCAAGCACATCATTACCACCGCCATTGAACACGAAGCCGTGTTGAACGCGTGCCAGGCGCTGGAGAAGCATGGCGTGCGCGTTACCTACCTTCCGGTGGACCGTGAAGGACAGATTGACCTCGACCAGTTGCGGCGCGCCATCTGCCCGGAAACTGTCCTCATCTCCATCATGCATGCCAATAACGAGCTTGGCGCCGTCCAGCCGCTCGCAGCAATCGGCCGCATCGCTGCCGAAGCCGACGTTTATCTCCACACCGATGCGGTCCAATCCGCCGGGAAAATCCCCATCGACGTCAACGCGCTGGGAGTGGATCTTCTTTCGATTTCCGGCCACAAACTGTATGCCCCAAAGGGCATCGGCGCTTTGTACGTCCGCGGCGGAACGCGCGTGCGCCAGCTACTCTACGGTGGCCATCATCAGCGCGGCTTCCGCCCCGGCACGGAAAACGTCGCCGGCATCGTCGGCCTTGGAAAAGCCGCTGAAATGGCTCGCATGTCGCTCGCCGATGATGCTCGCCGCATCAGCGCTCTTCGCGATGGATTGCAACAAGGTCTGCTGGAGCTCGTGCCCCATTCGCGGGTGAACGGCGGCAGAGCTGCGCGCACGCCTAACACCACAAATCTTGTTTTTCCCGGCGTCGAGGGCGAAGCCCTCCTCATTGCCCTTGATTTGAAGGGGCTCGCTTGCTCGACCGGCGCGGCGTGCTCTTCCGGAGCGGTCGAACCATCACACGTTCTCACCGCGATCGGCTTGCCCGCGGAAGAAGCTCGCGCCAGCCTCCGCTTTAGTCTTGGCCGCCACACGACTTCCGCGGACATTGATTTCGCCTTGAACGTGGTCCCCGCCGCCGTCGCCCAGCTCCGCGAACTATCTCCCACCTATCGCAAGGAGGCCACTGCCAATCGATAATGCGGATTCCGCACGCCCGTCATTCCGAGGAGCGCAGCGACGAGGAATCTCTCTTACGCAACCTGCACAATCTGCGCTATGTCGCTAGAATAGAAAGAGCATGAACGGAACAGTCACCCAATTCGACATCCTTCCCGACCGGGCCGAAACCCACCGCGGTCTCATCGCCGTCGCCATGTCTGGCGGTGTCGATTCGTCCACGGTTGCCGCACTCTTACAGCTACAGGGCAGGGCGGTCGTCGGCCTCACCATGCAGCTCTGGAACCAGCGTCGCCTCCCCGAATTGCAGGGCACCGGCCCCGCACAGCACCGCTGCTGCTCGCTCGACGACGTCTACGACGCGAAGAGCGTCGCCCAGCACCTCAATTTTCCGCATTACGTTGTGAACTTCGAAGAACAATTCGAGGCGCGCGTGGTGCGCCCTTTCGTGGACCACTATCTTGCTGGCCGCACGCCCATTGCGTGTACGAATTGCAATACGGATGTGAAATTTGAACCCCTTTTGCGCATGGCCCGCCAGATCGGCGCTGAAGGTCTTGCAACCGGTCACTACGCGCGTATTCGCAAGAACGACGAAACCAGCCGCTGGGAATTAGTGCGCGCGCGGGATGACAGCAAGGATCAGTCCTACTTCCTGTGGGGCCTGACACAAGAACAACTCTGCCGGAGCGAATTCCCTCTCGGCGAGCTCACCAAGGAAGAAGTGCGCGCGCTGGCCCGCCGCGTGAATCTGCCCGTCGCGGAAAAGCCCGAGAGCATGGAGCTGTGCTTCGTGCCGAGCGGCAGCTACGTGCAGTTCATCCAGGCGTATTCCAGAGAGAGTGGGATTCCTTTGCAAGATGGCGGAGGCGAGATCGTTAACGAAAACAACGAAGTCGTCGGCCGCCACAACGGGGTTCACAATTTTACGATCGGCCAGCGCAAAGGCCTCGGCTTTGCTGCGGGCAAGCCTCTTTATGTGCTTTCGATTGACCCGGAGAAGAATCGCGTCGTTGTTGGCGAGGACGATGGATTGCGAAAAACGACTTGCGAAGTGCAGGGCGTGAATTGGATTTCAATCGAAGAGCCCGAAGCTCCGCTTCGCGCTTCTGTCAAAATCCGCCACAAGCACGAACCCGCATTCGCCGCGGTCGAACCGCTCGACGCGAACCGTGCGCGCGTCACCTTTGACGCGCCGCAGCGCGCCATCACTCCCGGCCAAGCCGCTGTTTTCTACGACCGTGATCGCGTTCTTGGCGGCGGCTGGATTCTCTAAATGAAAAGTTCCTCTTCCTGCTGTTCGCGCGGCTCGTCGCCGCGGGAACCTCTCCGTCGCGAACGCAGAAGGTCGAGTCCGACCTTGATTCCCTGCACCAGCGCCGAAGCTTTGTGCATGGGCCGCCAGAAGCTGCGGCTGAATTTCGAGCCGGCATCCTCGACCGCTTCAAGGGTTCCGGTCAAAATGCGATCGGCATGCACCAGCTGGCCGCGCAGGCGATCAGCGGCATCCGTAAACACCCGGTCGATTTTCTGTGCCTGGCCGCGCGCCAGGTAAACGATGTGCGACGCATCGCTCACCAGGTTGGAGATCTTCGGTTGGGTGTCATCCAGCAGGATCTGCACTCGCGTGAGAAGGGGTCCCACGCGCGACTGCAAATCACCGACGAGACGGTTCATGTTATCTGTCGTGCGGCGAAGTTCTAAGAACAACAACGTGAGGATGACGACCTGAACAACCAGGGCAATCGCCGCGATGATGCTGAACACTTCGAGCCAGAATTGCATACGCGCCCCAGCCGCCTCACCCGGAGGCGGAACCCCGTGCCAGTCTACAACCCGGCCGCGCTCTTAAGCCTTCGATTCGCGCAGATACGCTTCGCGCCCGGCTTCCACGGCAGCGGATATGGAATCCTTCTTGCGCACGGCAACTTCCTTGCCGCGCTCGATCAATTCGTCGGCGCGCTCCCGCAGTTCCCGCGCTTTGCGCTGCGCGTAATCTTTGCCCTCATCGGCCTTCTTCGAAAGAAAATCGCGTGTCTCCTCGCCTGTTTTTGGCGCGAATAGGATGCCCACAAGGGCACCAACTCCCAGCCCCACGAGGAAATAAGTCACCTTGGATCCTACATTGTCCGCCATGACCACCTCCACGAAAACCGTAGCATAGCAATGCGCAGGGTGCAATATGGCCTAACCGGTATGCGGCAGTATATGCGGTTATTGGGCTCGCGCCTCCCCCAAATGCTTCAGGATCTTCTCCGCGCTCTTTCGCGGAATAACGCTGCTCAGTTCTTCCAATCCCGCCCGCTGAATATTGGCCACGCTTCCAAATTCCCTAAGTAGCTTTTGCGCCGTCTTCGCGCCAACGCCGGGGATTTCACTGAGAGCGGTGTGCGTTTGGCGTTTCCCGCGCCGCTGCCGGTGGAAAGTCACGGCGAAACGGTGTGTTTCGTCGCGGATCTGTTGGATTAGGTGCAGCACCGGCGAATGACGCTCCAGGACGACCGGCTCATCTTCCTGCCCCAGCACGTAGAGGATCTCTTCTTTTTTCGCGATGCTTGCGACCGGTTGATTGATAATCTGCAACGCCTCGAGCGCTTGGGCAGCGGCGTGGAGCTGGCCAATTCCGCCATCGATCAAGATCAGGCCGGGCAATTCTTTTTTTTCTTCCTGCAGCCGGCGATATCGGCGCGTCACGGCTTCGCGCATGCTTGAGAAGTCATCATTCAGGCGGGGTAGCGTGCCGTTGCCTCCTTCTTCTCCACGAATGATGAATTTGCGGTAATCCGCCTTCTTCATTCGGCCGTTTTCCCAAACGACCATGGAGGCGACCGTATCCGTCCCCTGAATGTGCGAAATATCGAAACTCTCGATGCGGCGAGGCTCTTCTGCAAGATTGAGCGCATTCTGCAACGCCTCGCCGATGGCTTTGGACGTCGGCTTCAGGACGCGGAATCGCTGTTCGAACGAATGCTTTGCATTGTTCTCCACGAGATCGAGGAAAGCGCGCTTGCTGCCGCGCTGCGGCGTGACGATTTCAACCTTGTGGCCGGCGCGCTCGGTCAGCGTCTCCTCCAGAAGCCCGCGGTCCTCAAAATCCGTCGAGACGTGAATCGCTTTCGGCAAATACTCCGCCTCCAGATAGAGCTGCTTCAGGAGGGACGGCACGAACTCCCGCGCATCAAACTCTTCCAGTTCTTCCCAGTAGAATTCGCGGCGATCGACGACGCGGCCTCCGCGCAAGTGGAACAGATCGGCGGCGACAAGCGGCGGCTCAGCGTAATACGCGAGCACGTCGGTGTCATCTCCCTGCGCAGCGGCGATGCGCTGTCGCTCCTCGATGTCTTCGAGTGTGCGCAGAAGATCGCGATAGGCGGCAGCTTGCTCAAAGAGTTCCTTCTCCGCTGCCGCGCTCATGCGCTCCTCGAGACTCTTCATCAAGTCGTGCCGGCGGCCTTCGAGAAAGAGCTTTACATCTCGCGCAGCCTCCGCATAGCGCTCCTCCGTCGTGAGCCCCGCAACGCACGGCCCGAGACACCGCTTGATGTAGTACTGCAAGCAGGGCCGCGGGTGGCTGCGCGTGAGATCCACCGTACAGGAAGGAACGAGGAATCGCTTGTGAACAAAATGCAGAATCCGCCGCGCCAGACTCGCGGGAAAATAGGGGCCAAAATACAGTGACCCGTCTTTCTTGATGCGCCGCGTAAAGTAGACGCGCGGATATCTTTCTCCGGCCGTGAATTTGATATACGGATACGTCTTGTCGTCGCGAAGAACGACGTTGAATTTGGGGCGGTACTGTTTGATGAGGTTGTGTTCGAGCGCCAGAGCCTCGCGCTCGTTGCCCACCAGAATCGTTTCGAGGTCGGCGATCTCGCGGGCCAGCGACCCGGTTTTCGCATCGATCCATCGCGACTCCAGAAAATACGAACGCACACGGCTGCGCAGGTTGCGCGCCTTGCCGACGTAAAGGACCGTGCCCCCGGCATCCTTGAAAAGATAGACGCCCGGGCTCTCGGGAAGCTGACCGGCTTTTTCGCGGGGTTCCATAGGAACGGTTGTGAGTTTTAAGTTTTCAGTTACAAGTAAAGAAAAACAGATTCGAAATCTCCATTCGGCCACTGAGAATCAGAGCAGTAGCACTAACTGGTCCACTACTCCCGAGAGCCCTGTTTTCAGTAGACAACTTCCATCATACTAAAGGGAATCGGAGTATAGGGAGAACCTCCGAGAAGGCCATGAGATTCAGCAGGACAGTTCCAATTCTTTTCACATCATTCCTGCTCTTCGTGGCCGGGAACGGCTACGCGCAGGATCCGCGGCAAGAGTCCTCATCGAAACCTGCCGGCGCACCAAGCGGCGCGCAACCAAAGCCCACCGGCAAACCAAACAAGGACACCGCGACGCAATCCGCGCCGGACCAGCCCACTTGGGATCCTTTGCGCGCTGAAAAGGACCTCGAAGTTGGCCAGTACTACATGAAAAAAGGGGATTTGGACGCGGCCATCGACCGTTTTCAGGACGCGACCGTGGCCAAACCCGGCTACGCCATCCCTTTTCGATTCTTGGCCGAAGCGCAGGAGAAAAAAGGGCTGAAGAAACAAGCCATTAAGTCTTACCAGCGCTATCTTGACTTATATCCTCACGCCGAAGACGCCGAAAAAGTAAAAAAGAAGATCGACAAACTTTGGAAGGAAGTCCAAAAGGAAAAAAAGTAGCCACGGGCGGCAGCCTTCAGCCGCCCTCTCTTCCAGAAGTTAGCGCGCCAGGCGATCGAGAATGCGGCGGGCGCGCGCGAATGCCGGAAAGCGCTTCTCTTCTTCACGAAATTCCCGCGAATGCGAAACCAGACTGCAGCCCGAGCGCCGCGTCGGGTGCTTGACGTGCAGCATCTCGTGATACAAAACGTATTCCACCACGCACTGCGGAACTCCCGGGCGATCCATGCGCCGATTCAGCAGAATCTGATTGGGGCCGGGATCATAGCAGCCAAATTGCCGCCGCCAGCCTCGCGTGCTCCACCCGATGTGCGGGCGTTGCAGTTGCCCACCGAAATACTTCCCATTCAGTTCTTCGAAAATCTTGTTCAGGTCGAAATGGTCTCCGCGCGGGCTGGTCGCCGCCAGGCAAACGCGTCCGCGGCGCATGCGATTCATGCGGCTGCGCGTGCGGTCGGAACGCGCATATTCCAGATACGGCTCGACCAAAGCCGCCGGGGCTTTGCGGCGATACACGCGCGCAAGCAACAGCGCTGCCGCGCCTTCCAAAACGGAAAGCGAAGCGCGGCGCAAAAGGTCGGACAAACGCACGTACACAACTTCCTCGCGCCTCCGGATGGTCAGCACCAGGCTGGAATAGGGGTAGAACTCCACGCGGAAACGCGGCGGGCGCCCGTCACACCCGAGCCGCGTGAACAAACGCTGAAAAAGAGGCCCGCCTCCCGGCACAAAGGAAATTTTGTCGCGGCGAAATCTCATCGGTCTCGTCGGATCCCTCAAATCCTAATTCTTACGGCGCACCGGCGGAGGCGCAACTTTTTTCTTTGCTTTCTCCGCGTCATTCATGGCGTCGCGCGTTCCACTGATGGCATCGTCCAGATTGTACTTATAGAGTTCGCGGTCGGGACCATCCGCGGATAACTTTTCGAGGACGCTGAGAAATTCTTTCGTGCGCGATGCCATCATGTTGATTCCCTGCCGGATGTTTTCCTGTTTTTCGATCCCCAGCTGGATGAGGTCGGCCGCGTCGTCCACGCAACCGACGTACGCGTTGAGAAGCGAATTCAGCATGTCGGCATGACGGTTCGCCGAGGGATGCTCGATTTCGTATTGGAATTTCTTCAGGCGATCGTCCGCGAAGGACAGAAAGAGCTTTATGCGTTCGTTGGTCGTCTCCGCGTCGCGGATTTTGTCGGCTTCAACGGCCGTCAGATAATCCTTCTGCGGCGGTGCTTCCGCGGGAAGAATGGAAGGCGCGGCCAGGAAGCAGCCCGCCACCAGGAAAAGATGCGGTTTGAACCTCATGGTTTTTTCTCGGCTGGAGGAGAAGCTGCGTGCTGGTCCGAGGGCCGGCGAGGAAACAGCATTTCGAGCAGCTCTTTATCCATGGCGATGAGATCCTGGCGGACGATCTCGAGAGGCGGCTTGTAGACTTCGGGCGCCGCCAATATGGAGTCTGCCAGCTCCCGGATTCCTCTCTCCACGTGCATCTCCAGCCGGCGATAGCCGTTCGAATGCTTCTCGAAGTTCGGGTTCTGTTTCCTCAAGGCGTCGAGAGCGGCGCGCGCATTGTCGCGATATTTTTCCAGCGTTGCACCGACGGTGTTATCGTCGCCCGCCTTTCCCGCCGTACGTGCAACCTCGAACTGAGCGTCACCAAGTTTTTCGAGCAATTTGGCCTTGCGAACCGCGTTCGATTCGCGGTCGAACCGAGCCTGAAGCTCGGCCACGCTCTCCGTGACGCCCGAAGGCGCGGTCGCAATGAAAATTGCCAGGCAGCCTATTGTTCCCAGGGACGTCCCGCGGGCCCTCATGCCGTTACCTTTTCCGTTCCAGCATGCGTCGCAGCACCTTGCTCCGCTCTTTGGCTTGCCAGATCTGATCGGAATTCTTATCCTGATCGAGATCGAGAAATTTCTGGTAAGCCTCCAAGGCGGGCTTCGGCTGGTTCAGCTTATCGTAACAAATCGCGCGGACAAACCAGACGCCCGCCGCCGCTTGTTCCACTTTTGCAATCTCATCGAGCGTGCTCAGCGCCGCCGGATAATTCCCTCCCAGAAAGAACGTGGAGCTGAGATCTTTCCGGTACGCCAGGTTTTTGCCATCGAGCTGCAAGGCGACGCGCAACTCTTTTTCCGCCGAAACAAACTCGCGTCTCTCAAGGAAGATGCGTCCCAGGCCGCCGTGAAGCTGGGCGTCGTTCGGGGCGAGAGCGAGCGCCTGATGAAGCGTCGCGATCGAATCGTCCCATTTTTTCTGGGCAATCTGGATGTCAGCTCGAAGCTTTAGCGATTCGAGAGACGGCTTCCCCGCGTCGCTGCGTTCAAGTTCGGCGAAGGCCGCGTCGTATTGCTGCTGATCCATCAGCAAGCGCACCAGCAGGGCGCGAGCGGCGGAGTCGGCGGGCTGAACCGCCAGGTATTTCTCATACGCATCGCCGGCTTCGGACTTTTTCTGGGCATCCAGACTCCGCGCCAGACCGAGGAGAGCGCGCGGTTCCCGCGGCTGGAGCTCGATCGCGCCGCGAAACTTCCGCTCGGCGTTTGCAGGTTGGTTCAGGGCCAGATATACGTCGGCGAGATGCAGCAGAGTGTCGAAGTCCCGAGGATCGAGAACCGCGGCATTCTCAAATGAAGTGGCGGCCGCTGACAGTTTGCCACTGCGTTCGAACGCGACTCCCAGCAGAAACTGCGGCCGGCTTTGCGCAGGAAGCAGCGCCGCCGCTTTGGTGAGCGGCGCGACGGAGGCGGACGGATCCTTGTCCAGCAGGAGGATTCCGAGGTCCAGGTGAGCTTCGGACATTTTGGGATCGATGGCGATGGCGCGCTCGTACTCCGCCCGCGCCTCCTCGGTTTTCTTCAGCGCCGTGAATACGTAAGCCAGCTGGAAGTGCGCGTACGCGAATCCCGGTTGCTCGGCGATGACTTTTTGTAGCGGCGTGACCGCCGCTTCAAACTCGCTCTTGTCGATGTGGCGCTGCGCCTCGTCCAGGAGGTCATTCAGCGGGTTCGCCACCCTTTGAATTTTCGATTGCGTGGATTTCGCAGCTTCTTTCGAAGAGGATTGGGCACGAGATGCAAGTTGATTGGTTTGCAGAGGCGCAGCACTTGTCCTGAGCGAAGCCGAAGAATGCTGCGCCCCGGCAAAGAAGAGCCCGCAGATTGCATACGCGAGGCTTCGTACCGCAATCGAAGGGAGATGCGCGTGCTTCATGGCTCGACCGGAGGAATCCTGACTCCGTTGGAAATTGTCGCGGATGGGCCTCCTGCTTTGGATGCGCCGTTCGCGAGCCGCTTTGCCTGGCCATCGCCGTTCAGGACGCGCGAGAGAAAACGGCCGGTGTGTGACTGCGTATTGCGCGCGACCTGCTCCGGCGTGCCCGTGGCGATGAGCTTCCCGCCCTGCTCGCCGCCTTCGGGGCCGAGGTCGATGAGCCAGTCGGCGGATTTAATGACGTCGAGATTATGTTCGATCACCAGCAGCGACGCGCCACCCTCGAGCAGCTTTCGAAACGCGCTGAGAAGCTTGGCGATGTCGTCAAAGTGCAGCCCGGTCGTGGGTTCATCGAGGATGTAGAGAATGCCCTGATTGTCGGTGCGGCTGAGGTGCGCCGCGAGTTTCAGCCGTTGCGCTTCCCCGCCGGAGAGCGTCGTGGCGGACTGCCCCAGACGGAGATAGCCGAGGCCAATTTCATTCAAAATCCTGAGTTTGGAAACGACCTTCGGAACGTTGACGAAGAACGCCAGCGCTTCGCGCACCGTCAACTGCAGCACCTCGTGAACGTTTTTCCCGCGATACCGGACTTCCAGCACGCCGCTCTTGAACCGCGTCCCCCGGCACTCCTCGCAGATGAGCTCGACGTCCGCGAGAAACTGCATTTCCACGGTCACCGTGCCGTCGCCCTGGCAGGTTTCGCAACGGCCTCCCGGAACGTTAAACGAAAAATGACCCGCGGCGTAGCCGCGGCGTTTGGCGTCCGGCGTCTCCGCGAAAACTTCGCGAATGGCGTCGAAAGCCTTGAGATACGTGGCCGGATTCGAACGCGGCGTGCGCCCGATGGGCGATTGATCGACGATGACCACTTCGCTGACGTTCGAATCGCCTTCCAGCCGGTCACAGAATTCTTTGACGTTCCCGCCGCTGCGCTTGGCCGTGAGCGCCTTGTACAAAACGTCGTGCACCAGCGTGGACTTGCCCGAGCCACTGACGCCGGTGACTACCGCCAGCGTGCCGAGCGGGATCATCACATCCAGGTTCTGGAGGTTATGCAAACTGGCGCCGAAAAGGCGCAGGAATTTGCCCCCCGGTTTGTGGCGCACGTTGGGCACCGGAATCCGCAGTTCGCCGCTGAGATAGCGCCCCGTGAGCGATTTGTGCTCGTCGAGCATCGCGTCATAAGAGCCGCTGAAGAGCAGCTTGCCGCCGAGTTCGCCCGCGCCTGGACCGAGATCAATGATGCAATCGGCGGAGTGAATGGTTTCCGGATCGTGCTCGACCACCAGAACGGTGTTCCCCAGATCGCGCAGCGACTTGAGAATGTCGATCAGTCTCTGCGTGTCTCGCGGGTGCAGGCCGATGGAAGGCTCGTCAAGCACGTAGAGCGCTCCAACGAGATGCGACCCAAGAGAAGTCGCAAGCTGGATGCGCTGCGATTCCCCGCCGGACAGCGTTGACGTCAAGCGGTCCAGCGTGAGGTAATCCAGGCCCACCTCGTCGAGAAACTGCAGCCGCGTGCGGATTTCTTCAAGGATTTTGTCGGCGATTTTTTGCTGCGCCTCGGAAAGCTCCAGTGTGGAAAAGAAAGCGCGCGCCTCTTTCACCGTCAGTTTGCAAGCTTCGGTAATCGATTTTGCCGCGATTCGAACGGCGCGCGCTTCGGCGCGCAGACGAGTCCCGCCGCATTCCGGGCAGGTCGCGTAGCCACGGAAGCGGCTCAGAAAAACGCGCACGTGCAGCTTGTATTTCTTGCGCTCCAGCCAGTTGAAGAATCCTTTGACGCCCTCGTAGTCGTTTCCCGGGTCACCTTCCAGAATCAGGCGGCGCTGCTCGGCGGTCAGTTGCCGCCAGGGCACGTTGGTGGGGATGCCCCGCGCGCGCGCCCACTTCTTCGCATCCTGGAAGAGCGCCCGATAGCGCGGCTTGGTCCATGGTTCAATGGCTCCGTCGTCGAGAGACTTGCTGGGATCGGGGACCACGAGATTCAAATCGAAGTCGATGGTGTTGCCGAAACCCTGGCACCGAGGACACGCTCCGTAAGGATTGTTGAACGAGAAAAGCCGCGGCTCGGGCTCTTGATGGAGCGTACCGTCATTCTTGCATTCGAAACGCTCGTTGAATGTCAGGCGCTCGGCGGGATTCCCCGCGCTATCCGCGATGAATTCCAGTATGGCCTCGCCCTGGCCCTCGCGGTAGCAGATCTCGATCGAGTCCACCAGCCGCGCGCGCGATTCCGCATTGACTGCCAGGCGGTCCACCAGCACGTACACCGCTTTCGAAAAGTCCACATCGAGCAGCGTCTCAGGCGAGGAGAATTCGTGGATGCGGCCTGCTTGATAGAGCCGGTTGAACCCGCGCTTCTGAAGATCCAGCAGCGCCTGCCGAAGCGCATCCTGGGGAGGACCGGCAGGCGTTTTCTTCCCACCGCGTTTCGAATGGCCGGACGCTGCTGGCCCGCCCATTCGAAACTGGTGCAGCACGTAAAAGCGGCGTCCCGGCGTGAGCGACAAAATCCGCGTGGCAATTTCGTCGGGACTGTCCCTGCGTACCTCCGCTCCGCATTTGATGCAAAACGTTTGTCCGCAGCGCGCGAAGAGCAACCGGAGGTAGTCGTAAATTTCCGTGGCCGTGGCCACGATCGAACGCGGGTTCCGCGTGGCGTTCTTCTGGCGAATGGCTACCGCGGGCGCGATACCCGAGATTTCGTCCACGTCGGGCTTTTCCATGCGCTCGAGAAACTGCCGCGCGTAGGCGGAGAGCGACTCGACGTAGCGGCGCTGGCCCTCCGCATAAATCGTGTCGAAGGCAAGCGAGGACTTGCCCGATCCGCTCACGCCGGTGACCACGGTAATCGCGTCATGCGGAATTTCCACGCTCACGTTTTTGAGGTTGTGTACGCGAGCGCCGCGGACGCGGATGAACTCCTGCTCCGGCCTGAAATCGCGGGTAGCGGGGGTAATCTCTTTTGTCGCCAAAGGGAAGCCCAGACAGCGCGTTTCGAACGCACTGCCTAAACTTCAAATTATACGGCTGCTGTCAAAGCGGGGCAAACGCCGAATTTGAATGCAAAATTCGACCGCCAAACTCGAATCGCGAATTTACAGCTCCTGGCTGAGCACAATTTCACCAATGCCGCCTTCCACCTTCAAATGAATCGTCGCGGGAGATTTTCCATATGCGTCGTTGGTGTAGGAATCTCCATCGTGTTTCAATCCTCGCACGTTGATGGACCCGATGCCGCCGGAGGCGTGGGCGATCACCCCCACGTTCTTTGGCAAGCGAATGTTGGCCTGCCCCACTCCACCCTCGATATCCGCAGTCAGATCGGTCTTGCGGTCGCCGGTGAGATCGACGTCCATTTGGCCCGCTCCTATATTCAGATCCAGCCGGGTGAGCGGCACATCTCGAAAATGCAGATTCCCTTGCCCGGCGCCCATATCGATTTTCAATTCCAGCGGAATCTCCTTGCTGAAGCGCAAGTTCCATTCGTTGTGGCTGCGGCCGAAGTGGACGGATTGAGAATTCTGCGAGATGGTGAGCTGCCCGACGCCGCCGGCCACGCTGTAATCCACGCGAGGCTCCTCGTAAGAATCACTGTAAGTAAAGTCGGCCTCGAGGAGATGCGCCGTGCCGGAATTGATGGTGAGTTGACCCGCGCTCATCTCCAACTTGGCGCGCGCTGACTTTGCTCCCTGCAGATCCACGGTCTGCGCGGTGTGCTTTCCCCCGGAATCGAACCCGTGCCGGCGGGAAAAACTGCGCCCGTGCCAGAGAAGAAGCACGAGGACGAGAACGAATGCCAGCGTGCCAACCGTGGCACCGATCGAAAGTCGCTGCGGCGCGTTGGGATTCCGGCTTCTTTGGAAGTTATCCCAAATTTTTCCGAGACCGACAAAAATGAGGATGAGAGGCCAGTAGGTTGCAAGAATCGGCAAGGGATCGAAAGCCGGGCGCCAATTGTGAAGGAGAAAGAGAGCGCCAATCGTGATGAGGATAATCGGGAGAACAAGCGAAACTCTCCTGGGATTGCCGTTCTGGGCCATGGCGAACCTCCGCTATCTTGTAGTACGCACAAGAATGAAAAAGAGTTCAGTGCAGTATCACCATTCTGCAAGGGTAAGCGCAAGATGGCACGGGCCGGAGCGAGCGACGAAGCGATGGCGACTATAAGCGTATATGCTAGAGTTCCGCTGAAACTGCGGGGGACGTTGGTATGGGAGAATTTGAAAGAATCATCTGGATTGTTCTGGACAGCGTGGGAATCGGCGAACTCCCGGATGCGGCCGATTACGGCGACGCCGGAAGGAACACGCTTGGGCATATCGCCGAGTCGCGGCCGCTGGACATACCAAATCTCGTGCGCCTCGGACTCGCGAATATCGCGACGCTGAGATATGTGCCCTCGGCCTCTTCGCCGCTGGGAGCATACGGGAAAGGCGCGACACGCTCTCCAGGAAAAGATACGACGACCGGACACTGGGAAATGGCGGGAGTGTGGCTGGAGCAAGCGTTCCCTGTTTACAAGACTGGATTTCCCAAAGATTTGATCGAAGAGTTTGAAAAACTCATCGGCAGGAAAACGATTGGAAACAAACCGGCGTCGGGAACGGAAATCATCAAGGAGCTGGGCGAAGAACACGTACGAACGGGAAAACCGATCGTGTACACCTCGGGCGACAGCGTATTTCAGATTGCCGCGCACGAAGACATTATTCCCGTCGCTGAGCTTTACCGCATGTGCGAAACCGCGCGGAAATTGCTTGACGGGCCGCATCGCGTCGGGAGAGTGATCGCGCGGCCGTTCACGGGAACGCCGGGCAACTTTGTGCGCACTTCGCGCCGGCACGACTATGCGGTGGACCCGCCGAAACCAATGCTGATGGATGTCCTGGCGGAACGCAAAGTGCGAGTGTTTGGAATCGGCAAGATTCATGACATATACAATGGCCGCGGCGTCGAAGAATACGTCACGACGAAAAACAACGCCGACGGGATGGAAAAACTGACGGCCGCGGTCAGCGAGCGGAAGAGCGGGCTCATCTTTGTAAATCTGGTGGACTTCGACATGCTGTATGGCCACCGAAAAGACGTCGAAGGATTCGCCAAGTCGCTGGAAGAATTTGACGGCATGCTGGCGGAGTTTTTGCCTCTCCTGAGTCTCTCCGACATGCTCATCATCACGGCAGACCACGGATGCGATCCCGATCCACGCTGGGAGACCACGGACCACTCGCGCGAATATGTGCCGATCGTGGTGTATGCGCCCGGAGGGGGAGCGGGCGTAAGTCTGGGCGTGCGCGACACATTGGCGGATATGGGGCAGACCATTGCGGAGAATTTCGGCGCAACGATTCCGCACGGCAAGAGCTTCTTGAGCGAAATCACTCGCCAGTTCGCAGGGTCACCGCGATAAAGTAGTGAGAAAAAGTTGAGTGGCCTCCCGACTCCGTAAACCATCCGGGGCGCAAAGAACGCAAACGAATCAGCCCCCCTACACCCCCGGCAGTTTGTATGAATGTCAAAACAAGAGACTTACAGAATTTGCATTTCGTAAGTGATTGATTCTAAAAAGGCGCATCTTCGATTGCTTGCACCACGGGGAAAGACACCGGGGAAAAGAAAAGCGACGGCAGGGCTGCCGCGTTCCAGACGTACGTTTACCCATTTATGACAATAACAGAGAAGGTAGAATGAGTCAAGGAAAAAACAAGTGGTGGTTTTGAGGCCAAAAAAATCGAGGGCGCATCAGCCGTTAAGCTCATGCGCCCTCTTTCAATTGAGCCGCAAAGTTTTTGACGCTTCCCGGTTCAATCTGGCGTGAGGTTAGAACTTGCGGTTCGCGTTGGCAAGTGAATTCTCGCGCTTTCATTGTGGAAAACTGTGGACAGCTGTGCAAATGTTGCGCCACGGGTGAGAATGGGCCTCCCGTCCGCATCTCTGCGCTACGTCTTTTCGCAAGGCAGGAGGTAGCCGGAGGTTCGGGTCTGCTCTTTGACGCGAGGAACAGACGATAGGCTTTGGCGGGCTCGCGAAGGAGGGAGTCGTGGAGCCATTTATTTTCGTGCGATTCCATGCGCGTGAGGGGGAAGAGAATGCCGTTGAGGAGGCCTTGCGAGAGGTGCTGGCGCCTTCGCGCGAGGAAAGCGGATGCGTGAGCTTTGAGGTGTTTCGGTCGGTGCGCGACCGGCGGCTCTTCTACATTCATTCGCGATGGACGGATGAAGCGGCGTTCGAGAAACACGCGGAGTTGCGACATACCCTGCGATTCCTCGAACGCGTGGATGCACTGCTCGATCAGCCACGCGAAGTTACGAGGACGGAGAAAATTGCCTGAATCATGGGCAATGGGTAAGAGGGCTGAGCCTTCGACAAAGACAAGGAGGTCGCTGGGCCCGCACAAGATAACTCCCATGTGAGCCGTGGCCTTGGAGATATGGCAAGGTGGTCGCGGAGTCTCCCACGGCTCGATCCGGTCCATATCGGATCCCGGAGAAGCTTGTGGCCCCGCGCCCCGTCAGAACCAGTCGCTGCGGTACGCCACCCACCAGCTAAACATGCCGATGGGAATCGTCGCCAACAGCGACCAAAAGATGGGCAAGGCGATATCCGCGACCAGCCCCAGCACAATGAACGTAGTCCAGAAGACCTTACGCTGCATTCCTTTATTCTAGCGTGCGCAATCGTCCCAGGGCCGCCGGCCATAGCGCAGATTTCGAGAAGAACACATGGCGGTGCCCCGCCGCTGGGAGACTACCGCCCGGCTGACGGCGCGTCCGGCCAGCGACTCATTGTTGACTAAGGCGAATTTGTGGAGTAAATACGCCGGTAACCCCGCAGCGTGCCAACGCCGATTGACGATCGCCGATATCCGGTCGGCTGCTTTGGCCTGCTGTGGGGACGGGGATGGGGGTATCTGCAATGACAAGAAAACTCGTGGTGTCACTTCTTGTGGTGTTTTTCTTGGGTTTTCCTTCGGTCTCAGCGCAAGTCAGCACTTCATCAATTACCGGAGTCGTGACAGACGCATCCGGCGCCGTTGTGGCCAACGCCAGAGTGGAGGCAAAGAACGAAGACACTGGTGTGGTGTTCAACCAAAGCACGACCAGCTCGGGCAATTATTCGTTCGCATCTTTGACTCCCGGATCCTACAGCATCACCGTGACGCTTCCCGGCTTCCAGACCTTCACCAGCGTGCACAACATACTCACGGTCGGCGCGCCGCTGGTCGTGGATGTCTCATTAAAACTGAGCACCATCGGCCAGACCGTGGAGGTAGTGGAATCGAATTATCAGCGCCTTGAAACCTCCAACGCCACCGTGAGCGATATCATGGATACCAAGCAGGTGCAGGACCTGCCGCTGAACGGGCGCAATCCGCTGTCGCTGCTGACGCTGGAGCCCGGCGTGGTGCAGCGTAGCACCGAAGCGGCAGGATCGGGGACGCACGTCTTTGGTTCACGTGATCGCGCTCACAACGTTACCATTGACGGCATCGATGCGAACGAATCCACCGTGCCGAACCCGCAGAGCAATATCCAGCGGCTGAATCCCGATAATGTGCAGGAATTCCGCACTGTGACGCTCGACCCCACAGCGGAGTACGGCCGCAACAGCGGCGCAAATGTCATGGTGGCCACTCGAAGTGGCACGAACGATCTTTACGGCACGGCTTTCTACTTCAATCGCAATACCGTCTATAACGCCAACGAGTGGTTTAGTAATGCCACGGGGCAGCCCAGACCTAACCTCAAGCTGAACCAGTACGGTTTCGACATCGGCGGGCCGATCTTCAAAAATAAGACATTTTTCTTTGGCGACTTTCAGTACAACAACATTCCGCAAACCTCTCCGATCACCATCAGTTTGGGCATCCCGGCGGTATATACGGCCAGCGCTCGCAGTGGAAATTTCCGCTATGTCGTAGGTACGGTGAACGGATTCACCAGCAATTCGCGTAAGCTAGTGGACGCCAATGGCAATTTTGCTCCGGGAGTCCAAGCCTGCAGTGCCAGCGTGACCACCAACTGCATAGCCAGCTACAACGTATTTGCCAATGACCCTGCGGGTATCGGAGGTGACCCTGCGGTCACAGCCCTGATCAACAGCACACCTCTGCCGAATACTTTCTCCTCGGTAGGAGATGGGCTCAATACTGCGGGCTTTACTTGGAACCCGCCAACGAAATTTACCGGCCCGAATTATATGGCCCGCGTGGACCATAATTTTGGTCCCAGTGACGGCATGTTCGTGCGTTGGTTGCAGAATAACTATGACACCAAAGAAGGTGATTTCCTCAACGCGAGGCCCCAGGTCTTTCCCGGGTTCCCGCCTTTAGGAGAGGTGCTGCGCATCGGCAAGAACTTGGCCGTGAGCTACCGACACGTCTTTAGTCCAAATCTGGTGAATGAGTTCGCCACGGGATTCAATCGCTTCGCCTTCACCTTCACGTTCGGCGAGTCCAATCCGAATTTCGGCAACCCCAGCAAGCTACCACCCTGGAGCGACCAATGCGTTTTCGGTTCCTTCCTGAATATTTCGTCTCCCTACTGCGTTTCGCCTCACACGGCGCGCGCCGTAACCGCGCCCCAGTTTGTTGACAACCTTAGTTGGATCCACGGAGCGCATACCATACGCACGGGCTTCAACTTTCGGTTTTATTACCACAACGATAGTCGCGGATTTTTTGGGAGCGGCATCCTGGCACCCGTAGTTTACTTTAACCAGTCTCTTCGGCCAGGCGGATTCCAACCCTCCAATATCTCCTCGGCTGATAATGCAACGCTGCAGCAGACGATCGTGGAAATGTTGGGTATTCCGGCGGGTATCCAGCAAGGTTTTCAAGCCGACTTCGGCGCTAACACCTACAATGCCAGCCGGTATGCAACCGTGTACACGCGGGCACGCCAATACGATGCCTACGTTCAAGACGAGTGGCACATAACGCGGAAGATCGTGTTAAACGGCGGCTTGCGGTGGGAAATTAACCCACCGCCATTCGATTCCAAGCAGACCCTTGTGCCCAATCTTCCCATCGATGGCTCACAGGGGCCAGTGACATTCGCCCCGTCGGATCGCTGGTATAAGAGCAGCAATTTGAGCGCGATAGGTCCCCGTGTGGGCGTTGCCTGGTCACCGGACCCAAAGACCGCAGTGAGAGTAGGGTATGGGTGGTTGTTCGATACGATCTCAACCTTCCAAATCACTTCCATTGCAGGCAAGATTCCCGGTTTTATACAGAACTGCAACAATTCCCTCGACGCGAGCGGAGCACCTACGCCGACTGTGGGCTGCGTCGCTCCGAGCGGGACACAAAACCGCATCTCCCAAGGATTCCCAGTCAGTGTGCCGGCGCCCACCGTAACGCCTTCGGCGGCGCTGTCTCCTCCCCCTCAGCCATTCAATCTGGCGCCCAGTGTGGGCGCATTTGATCCGAACCTAAAGAATCCCTCTGTGCACGAGTGGGATTTGACCATTCAACACGAACTTCCGAAGCATTTTGTGGCCGAAATCGGTTACATCGGCAAGCGCGGCACGCATCTTTATCGCGCTTACGATCTGAATCAGATCAACACAAATCAGCCGGGGTTCCTGGCTTCCTTCAACATCGCCCGGCAAAATGTGCTAAACGGCTGCAAGCCAGATGGCACGAACTGTCCCTCAGGGGTTACCGGGCAGACCCCTGCGCTGCTGCTGCAACTCGTAAGCAGCAGCTTCCTAGACAGCGCCACCTCAACAAATAACTTTAAGTTCGCTAACATCGGTAATTTCTCGCAAAGGGTTGACTCGCTGGCTGGTGCGAACGCGATTACTGCGAAGGGCTTCCCGGCAAACTATTTCCGTCCGAATCCCCAGTTTACGCAGATATTCTACTTTGATTCCGGCGGCGACTCGTACTACCACGGGGCGTTCCTTGTCGTCCGAAGGCGCTTTGAAAAGGGGCTGGACTTTGGCTTAACCTATACCTTTAGCAAGTCTATCGACGATATGTCGGTGGACCCGGTCGGAGCTTCGACGGGCGGCGGTCTCAGCACTTCCAACAGTCGTACCCCCACGGACGTTCATAATTTCGCGCTGGATAGGTCCCGCTCTGATTTCGACAACAGGCATGTGCTGTTGACGAGTCTGCTTTATGATTTCCCTATCGGGAGAGGTAAGAAGTTCGCCTCAGGTGCGGCCAAGTGGGTGAACCATATCATCGGCGGCTGGTCCATAAGCGGGATCTTTATCTATCAGAGCGGCGAGCCTTACACGCTTAACAGCGGCGAACTCACAGTCAACAATACACACCAGAGCTCTGCTTTGGTTGAAGGACCGCTTGATCAAGGGCACCTCCAGACGCTGCCGGGTGTCGAAGGCCCGGTGATGTACAACATTGGACCTCTCATTACCAATCCGGCGGACTCGCATTTCAACTGCCGGAATGTTACCGGCACTCAAACTTTCTTCTGCGTTCCAGCTCCTGGACAGAATGGAAGCGGCCGTAACCTCGCCCAGGGGCCGAACTTCTGGAACCTGGATTCTGGATTCGCGAAAACCTTCAAGATGACGGAGCGCTTTAACATGCAGTTTCGCGCAGAATTCTTCAATGTTTTGAATCACCCGAACTTCGAGAATCCACGAAATGCGACAGTCGGATCTCCGGCCATCGTCAGCAGCAACAGGAGCAACGACAATTTCGGGCTGACCTGCTGCAGCACCTCAGCGCTGCCGAGTTCGGCGACGGTTAGCGCGCTCGGCGAGCCGAACCGTGTTATCCAGCTTGGTCTGAAGCTGTCTTTCTGACATAAAGCTGGCAGAGGACGCACGGGGGTGCAGAAAAGGTTCACAGCGGGCTGTACCGTGCGCCAAGCGGGCGGGTGAAGATGACGATTTAATTCCCCGAGGCGGACGAGCCGCCGGGGGCGTAGTATCCGTTGCGGGTGCGGGCAATGAGTTTGCCGCGGCCACGCGGCGGGATAACTTCCACAGTGATGGCGCGGAAGGTGCCGTCACGGCGCGTGTTGGTGGGGTAGTAGGCCAGCGTGTACTGATTGCGAATATCGTGAGCGACCTGCTGGCAAATGTTGTGCACATCCTCGACATTTTCCGGGAAATAGGCCAACCCGCCGGAGGCAATCGCGATTTGTTCAAGGGCCCGCTTGGCGCGCTTGGCGTTCTTTTTGCTTTCCTGGCTGAGCAAGCCGATCGTGTAGATTACGGTGGGGGTTTTCTGGATTTCGCGAATGGTTTTTTCCAGCGAATTGTGGCTGGTATTGTCTTCGCCATCGGTGACGACAAGAAGAACGCGCTTGTCCTTGGAAGCTTTTTTCAGGTGATCGAGGGAGCCGATGATGGCGTCATAGAGGGCGGTGCTGCCGCGTGAGTCGATGCGCTCGAGAGCTTCCTTCAATTCGGGAATGCTGCTGGTGAAGTCCTTGTCAAGATCGAGATAAAAATCGTCGTTGAAATTGACGACGAAGGCTTCGTCCTGGGGATTGCTGGCCTGGACGAGAGTGATGGCGGCTTCGTTAACGCGGGGCCGCTTGTCGCGCATGCTGCCGCTGTTGTCAATAACCAAGCCCATGCTGACGGGAAGGTCTTCGCGCTTAAAGACGGAGAGCTTCTGTTCGACTTTGTCCTCGAAGATGCGGAAGTTCTCGCTCTTCAGGCCGTCGGCGAAGCGCTGGCGGTCGTCCAAAACAGTGGTGTGCAAGACGACCAGGTCTACGTTCACAATGACCTTGGAGCCCTGCTGGTCGACGCCGGGATTTTGGCCCGGAGGAGGCGGCGTCTGCGTGGGAATGGGAACCTGAGCGAAGACGGCGGAAGAGACGAAAGCGAGCGCGCACAGCAAAAGGGAAAGATAGCGCAGAGAAAAAAAGAGACCACGCTGGGAGTCAGTGGCTGGGTGCGTAGTAACCGGTTTTTGAAAAGACGCTGAGCGGCGGAAGTCCCTTGGGTGCGCGCAACTTGATTTTGAGCTTGCGCCAGCGAGCGTCGTGGGCCTTGTTGCTTGGTCGATAGCCGAGCACATATTGGTTTCGCAGCTCCATGCCGATTTTTGAAGCGATGTCCGGAAGCTCGTCCAGCTTCTCAACGGCGAAGACGCGGCCGCCGGTCATCTCCGTGATTTCACTGAGAAGAGACGGGCCGTTGAGTTCTTCGGGCGTCCGGTTGCGATATCCGAGCGGGTCAAAGATGCCGATCGCATAGAGCTGGGTGTCCGCTTCCTTCACCAGGCGCTTGATATCGCTTTCGTTGTAACGACTATGATTATCGCCTCCATCGGATAGGATGAGCAAGGCACGTTTGCCGTTGTGTGCACCCCTCATCTGGCTGAGACCGAGATAGATGGCATCGAGCAGGGCGGTGCGGCCCCTGGGGGAAGTGAGCATCAGGCGGCTCTGCAAGTCCTCCACGCTGTTGGTGAAAGAACTAGTCAATTCAGCGCGCTCATTGAAGCTGACGAGGAAAAATTCATCCTGGGGATTCGCGGTCTTGAAGAATTGGACCGCAGCTTCGCGGGCTTTGCCCACTTTGTTCGCCATGCTGCCGCTAAAATCAAAAATCACGCCGATCGAAATGGGCACGTCTTCGGCGGAGAAATTGACGACTTCCTGCTCGATGTTGTCCTCGAAGACGCGGAAGTTGTCCTGCTCGAGACCGGTGACCAAGCGATTGTAAGGGTCGGTGACGGTAACGTTGACGAGCGCGAGGTCCACGTCCATGTGAATCTGGCCTCCGGGTTTGAAAGGCGTGCCCGGGGTGTCTTTCTTTACGTCATCCTTCTTGACCTCGTCCTTTTTCGGTTCTTCGCGCTTGGCATCGTCTTTGGGTTTGTTTTCGTCCGAGGAGGAAGAGGATTGAGCCAAGGCGGGGAGGGCAGCCTGCGCAGAAAAAAGACAAACCATCAGCAGGATGCGGAATGAAAAAGATAAAACGCGAGTCATCTCAGGTCGTGACCGAAATACGGTCAGCGGAAAGTCGCGTTTCACGGCACCCCCATCATCCCGGCCTGCCGGGATGGCCGCGCGGTTCGGTCTAAAGTGGATTCTATCACTCGGATTGGCGAAAACAAGGGCAATTGCTCAATCATTCATATAGAAGATTTGGATGGGCCAGACCGGCCAGGGGCGTGTGGTAGCATCGCGGCGTCCCCTGGAGCAAGACTTCCGAACGGACTGAAAAATTCCCGACCTCCGGAGCGTTCATGAGCCCACCGAAAGTCGTCATCGTTATTCCCGCACGATATGGCTCGACGCGGCTAGCCGGGAAACCCCTGATTTCGCTGGCAGGGAAACTCATGATCCAGCGAGTGTACGAGAGGGCGAAGCTGGCGGAACAAGCGGACCGGGTGATCGTTGCGACGGATGATGAGCGCATCGTGAAGGCCGTGGAGGAATTCGGCGGCGAGGCCAGGATGACGCGGACCGACCACCGCACGGGTACGGAGCGGGTAGCGGAAGTTGCGGCGCACGTGGCAGGCGAAGTTTTTGTGAACGTGCAGGGAGATGAGCCGCTGCTGGATCCCGTGGCCGTAGATACGGCGGTGAATGCCCTGCTGGAAAAGCCGCCGGCGGCGATCAGTACGGTGGCCACCGCGATCAAGACTCCCGCGGACATCATGGATCCAAATGTCGTGAAGACAGTGCTGGATTTCGAAAACTACGCGCTGTATTTTTCGCGCGCGCCGATTCCCTGGGTGCGGGATGGGGCGAGCAAAATTCAGGTGCGGCACTTGAAGCATCTAGGGCTTTACGTCTTTCAGCGCGACGCTCTGCTGGAATATCCCACGCTACCGCAGGGAGAGTTGGAACGCATCGAACAGCTCGAGCAGCTGCGGTGGCTGGAGAATGGCTGGAGGATTCGCGTGGCGGAAGTGGAGCATGACGCGGTAAGCGTGGATGTGCCGGAAGACGTGGCGCGAGTGGAAAAGCTGCTGCAAAAATGAAACCGCCCGGCGAGGACCGTGCCGGGCGGTGTTTTATAAGAAACAGAAGTGTTGAGGGGCGGCTATTGCTGCGCCTTCAGGATTCCGACCACAATGCGGGTCGAGCTTGTGCTCGTGTTGGCAAAAAAAGCGAGCTGCGGATTCACGAAGTAAACCACGAAGTTGATCGGATTGGCGCCCGTGAGATTGACGCTGATGGTGCTTCGCTGCCCGTCGCCACCGGTACCGTCGCCTCGAATGGTAATTGAACCGCCGACTCCGAGATTTGCTTTCGGCCCGACGGCGCTTTGGAATTGGAAGATGTCAGCGGCGCCACTCAGGTTGAGATTCGAGACACTGGCCTGGCCGACAAGATCTTCTTCGTCTTGCACCGCGAATGAACCACCGTTCTGGATGCTCAGGCCGCTCCAATTGAAGGCGTAGGTTCCGTTCACGTTGCTGCTGGTAAATGGGCTTGCGGATTGCGCGGCAATTGAGCCGTCGGCGACGGCGGCAGCGACACCCTGGGCAGACTGGGTCGTTTCCTGGATGACTCCCTGGGTTGCGGAGTTGAGATAAAAAACGAAACTGAACGGTGTGCTAAGACCATTACCGAGGAATGTGACTGTGCCCCGGCCGGTTGTCGAATCGAGGGTGATGCTCGTGTTGGTCGCGCCAGTCGTCTGTGTAAAGGCACCAGCATTGTTCGTGTCGACAAGGACGTTGCTGACCGTCGAGCCATTGAGCGTGAAGCGGCCCACGCGGGTTAAACCACCGTTGCCGGAGCTTCCGGCAACGACGAAAACAAACCCACCGCTTAGACTCGTGGGCACGTTGGCCTGGGCAACAGCGTCACCGCTGAGCATCCCGCCGTTTGTGCTGAGAAACCTCACGCGAGTGGAATCCACGATATAGAAGACAAAGTTCTGACCTGCGATTAGAGCAACACCACGGCCAGCGCCAGACAAAGTCGCGGAATGTAAGGGATCTTGAGCAAATGTTCCTGTGACCGTGCCGTTGACGAAGGCTCCGTTGTCGTTGTCATCAAAGAGCCCCGAACTGATTCCTCCATTGCTGGCGGTGAATTCGCCGACAAAGGATTCAGGGCAGGGACATGGAAATGTTTGGTTACCATCCAGACCTGAAAAATCGAATACATACGGACCGGCTATATCTGGAACTGGAGCCGTAAACGAGGCGGTATTTTGCTTGAAGAAGTTGCCGCTGCCGGTGGAAGCTTGGTTGGTAGTGAAGGTCTCGTCGATCAACAGTCCGTCGTTCGTCGAGGTGAGGGTGATCCCGAAAGTGATCGAAGACTCACCGAAGAGCAGGGTCATGAAGCCGCGGCCGTCCGCGTTAACCGTGTAGCTGCCACCGGTGATGGCAGCGGGAGGATTCACGGTGCCGGCCGAGTTCACGTCCTCAACGCCGCCCGTTATGTGGCCCTGGCCATCCGCGGTGAAGCTTCCGACGCGTGAGAGCGGCGTAGCCGAAATAGAGCCCGGAGTGAAAACTTCGCCGCTAGTCACGAAGGCGTACTGGCCATTCAAGCTGGCGGCGCTGAAATTGCCAGTGGGAGGGGGCGGAGTGACGTTGGAGCCGCCACCGCCGCAGGCAGCGCTCCAGAGGGCCGCGGCCGCGGTCAGAGCTAAGAGGAAACGCTTCATCGCACACCTCGCAGCGCCTCAATTTGAGCGGGCGACAGGGCAGAAGCGGGGTTCGTCAAGAAGCCTCGGGTGTTGCGAACGGCGACGGCTTGCGTGCCCTTTTGTACGATGCGAGCGGCGAAAACTGTGCCACTGCCGAAAGCCAGATCTTCTCCGATGATGCGGACGCTGTCGCCGGGGTTTAACTCCAGATGATTGGCCTGGAGGACCTTGGCGTTGCCGAGATGCACCTCCACTTGGCCGGAGGCCGTTTGAAGCGTCAGATGGGCCCCAATGGGAGGCACGGACGATGCAGTGTCATATTTAACGACTGTGCCGATGAGGGAGACTTCGCGGCTGAGTTCATAGGATTGAACGCGCCGTGCGTCGGGTTGAGCTGATTGTTGCGCGCTAACGGAAAGGCAAAATGACAGCGCGCTGGCGAGCATGAGAGTTGTAGTTATGCTGTGAATCGTTGGTTTCACTTCCCCTCCCACCTGCAAGAATCCCACTCGGAACCTTTCTCCGTTGCGGGGACCAAACCCGCGACCAGGACAAACTGAACGAAAAGACCGCCTCCGGACGCAAGGATAAGGTTCAGTTACTTAGATGGCGCATCTCCGTCTATGGTTTGTGCGCACAGACTGCAATTTCCTGTCCTGCAACACCTTACTGAAAGCGAACGGCAAGGGAGAGTATCCCAGTTGGTATAAACCCGTTTCGCAAGGAAAGGTTTCGCGGCGAGACAGAAAGAATATCGTTTGGAGAGCGCCAAGAGTTCGATTTGACAGACTAGCGAGTTCCGGACATAATTGTATGTACGTCAATCCTGTGGAGGGCAGACAGGCCCGGCGAAGGAACGCGGGCTACACGGATGGCGCCAAAATATATTTTTGTTACCGGCGGTGTTGTTTCCTCACTGGGAAAAGGCGTAGCGGCCTCCTCAATCGGTTGTCTCCTCGAAAGTCGCGGTTTCAAAGTCACCCTTCAGAAATGCGATCCGTACCTGAACGTGGACCCGGGCACCATGAGCCCATTTCAGCACGGCGAAGTGTTCGTGACCGAAGACGGTGCGGAGACGGACCTGGACCTGGGGCACTACGAGCGGTTCACGCACGCTAAGCTCTCCCGCGACAATAACTGGACGACCGGCCGAATCTACGAAACGATCCTGACGAAGGAGCGGCGAGGAGATTATCTCGGGAAAACCGTGCAGGTGATCCCGCACGTGACCGACGAGATCAAAGCGACGATCAAGAAGGTTTCCGAAGGCGTCGACGTGGTGATCGTGGAGATCGGCGGAACGGTTGGCGATATCGAGTCGCTTCCCTTCCTCGAAGCGATTCGACAGATGCGACTCGAACTCGGAGCGGAGAACACGCTCTTTGTGCATGTGACGCTGGTACCGTTCATCGCGGCCGCAGGCGAACTGAAAACCAAGCCGACGCAGCACAGCGTGAAGGAAATGCTGAGTATCGGGATTCAACCCGACATCCTGCTTTGCCGGAGCGAACGCCACATCCCTGCGGAATTGAAGAAAAAAGTTGCGCTTTTCTGCAACGTGGCAGAAGCGTGCGTCATTTCGATGGAGGACGTGGACACGATTTACGCGGTCCCCGTGGAACTGAGCAAAGAGGGATTGGACGAACAGATTTTGCGGCTGCTGAAGCTGAAGGACCAGCCTTCGGATATGAAGCCGTGGCTGGATCTGGTGCACCGGCTGCATCATCCGGCGGGCGAAGTGCGAATCGCGGTCGTCGGCAAATACGTGCAGCTCGAAGATGCGTACAAGAGCCTGCGCGAAGCGTTGCTGCACGGTGGACTGGCCCACAATCACAAGACCGTTCTTGAATGGATTGAAGCGGAAGAGATTGATTCGGCGGAGACCGCGGCGGCGCGACTGCATGGCTACGACGGAATTCTCGTGCCAGGCGGATTTGGCAAACGCGGAATTCAGGGAATGGTGTACACCATTCAGTACGCGCGGGAACGCAAGGTGCCGTTCTTCGGGATTTGCCTGGGGATGCAGTGCGCGACGATCGAATATGCGCGCGACGCGGCGGGATTGAAACAGGCGGACAGCACTGAATTCGATCCGCAAACGCCGCATCGCGTGATTTATAAATTGCGTGAATTGCTCGGAGTGGATGAAATGGGCGGGACGATGCGCCTGGGCGCCTGGCCCTGCAGGCTCGCCCCGGGCTCGTTTGCGCACAAGGCTTACGGCAAGCTGGAGATCAGCGAACGGCACCGCCACCGCTACGAATTCAACTGCGACTATGAAAAAACGCTGGTTGCCGCGGGCCTGCGCATCACAGGACGCACGCCGGACGAGAATTATGTCGAGATCGTCGAGGCGCCGGATCACCCGTGGTTCCTTGGTTGTCAATTCCACCCGGAATTCAAATCCAAGCCGCTCGAGCCGCACCCGCTTTTCGCGGCGTTCATCGGCGCGGCCCTGGAACACAAAAACGAACGGTTGCGTCCGGCTTCCGCCAGCGTCGCTGAACGCCACCCCGCGCCTGCCTTGCGGTCTGCGCCTCGCGCCATCGCCTAAATCGTTGCAAACCCAGCGCCGGCTGCGTAGCCTTAGAGGCTTGCAGCATTTGCGATATCCCTTATGAGTGCGACACGTGAGATTGCGCTTGGCTCGTTGCGCCTCGGTGGCGGCAATCCGCTGTTTCTGATCGCCGGGCCGTGCGTGATAGAAAGCGAAACGCACGCGCGGATGATGGCGGAGAAAGTCGCAAAGGTCGCAGCAGATGCGGGACTCCCGTACATCTTCAAGGCCTCCTACGACAAGGCCAACCGGTCTTCGCTGAAGGCGTTTCGCGGGCCCGGGCTGAAGGAGGGTTTGCGGATTCTGGGCAAGATCAAAAAGGAATTGAAGCTGCCGGTCCTGACGGACATACATGACGCGTCGCAGGCCGAGCCCGCGGCGGAAGTCTGCGACGTGTTGCAGATTCCGGCGTTCCTGGCGCGGCAGACCGACCTGCTGATCGCCGCCGGGAAAACGGGCCGGATCATCAATATAAAAAAGGGACAGTTTTTGTCGCCGTGGGACATGGGGAACGTCGCGGAGAAAGTGGCGAGCACGGGAAATACGAAGATCCTGCTGACGGAACGCGGGGCTTCGTTTGGATACCAGAATCTGGTGGTGGATATGCGGTCGTTCCCGATCATGCAGCGGACGGGTTACCCGGTGGTTTATGACGTGACGCATTCCGTGCAGCTTCCCGGCGGGCAAGGCCACGCGAGCGGAGGGCAGCCGCAGTTTATCGAGCCGCTGGCGCGCGCGGGCGTAGCAGCCGGCGTGGATGGTATTTTTCTGGAAACACACGACAACCCGGCAGCCGCGTTGTCGGACGGACCCAATGCGCTTCCGCTGGCGCAACTCCCTGCTCTGCTCGTGAAATTAAAGGGACTCAGCGCGGTGGTACGGCGCTGGAGCGGGAAATGAGCCTCGACACGGCGCGACGAGTGCTGAAGATCGAGGCGCAAGCGATTCAGGATGTTCTCGCGCGGCTCGACGACCGATTTGAAAAGGCCGTCGAGGTACTGTTTGCGTGCAAGGGGCGCGTGGTGGTTAGCGGGATGGGCAAGTCCGGCCTCATCGGGCGAAAGATTTCCGCGACGCTATCGAGCACTGGGACGCCATCCTTCTTCTTACATCCAGCGGAGGCACTGCATGGAGATCTCGGGATGCTGGCGCGCGGGGATGCAATGCTGGCTGTTTCGTATGGCGGAGAAACCGAAGAGATCATCCGGCTGCTGGAAGCGCTGAAGCGGCTGGAGATGCCGGTGGTCACGCTGACAGGCAAAGCGGACTCCACGCTGGCGGAAGCGAGCGACGTGGTACTGGACGTTAGCGTGAAGGAAGAAGCGTGCTCGCTGAACCTTGCGCCGACGGCGAGCACCACCGTGGCGATGGCGGTGGGGGATGCGCTGGCGGTTTCGCTATTGGAGCGGCGCAATTTCCGTCATGACGATTTTGCGGCGCTGCATCCGGCGGGGAGGCTCGGAAAAAAACTGCTGCGCGTCGAGCACCTGATGCATGCAGGAGCGGCGCTGCCGCGCGTTTCAAAAGACACACCCATGCCAGATGTTTTCCACGAGATGAGCGAAAAAGGTCTGGGAATGACGACAGTCCTCGATCCAGATGGGAGATTGGCGGGGATTTTGACGGATGGCGACCTGCGGCGATTGATGGAAAAACATCGCGGGGCAATTCTGGAAATGCGCGCGGCCGATGGCATGACGAAGAATCCGCAAACGATTGGGCCGCACGTGCTCGCAAGCGAGGCGTTGAATCTGATGGAAAAAAAGAAAATCACTTCGATCGTGGTGGTCGATAAGGCAAAGGGAGTACTTGGCGTCGTGCATTTGCATGATTTGTGGACGCTGGAGCTGATGTAACAGCCGAGGGTGGAAAAAACGAACTAACGCAGAGATCGTAGCGGGCACAGAGAGAAGAGGAGAAGAAATTGGCTAAGAGCGGGAAAAAGATTCCGGGAACGCTGGCGAAGAGGGCGAAGCAGATTCAGGTGCTGCTGATGGACGTGGATGGGACACTGACGGATGGCAGTGTCACGCTGGTATCGCAAACCGATGGCGGCGCGCTGGAAATCAAGACTTTCGACGCACACGACGGTCAGGGCCTTACGCTCGCGGTTAGCGCAGGCCTGCGGACGGGTGTCATTACGGGCCGGAGCAGCGCCGCCCTTCGGCGCCGGTGCAAAGAGCTGGATGTGGAATTTGTATACGAGAAGCAAGGACACAAAATCGCGGCTTACGAAGACGTTCTGCGCAAAACCGGTGTTCAGGAATCGGAAGTTGCTTATCTGGGGGACGACTTGCCAGACCTCATGATCATGCGGCGGGTGGGACTGGCGGTGGCAGTGAACAATGCCACTCCCGAAGTGAAACGCGCGGCTCACTATAAGACCAAGACTCCGGGAGGGAAAGGCGCGGCGCGCGAACTCGTTGAACTCATCCTCAGAGCCAAAGGCATCTGGGAAGAGATGATCGACAAGGCCCGCGCTTAGAGTTCTCAGCTAACGGGAACGTGAAAAGCTCCGCAGTAAAGAGAGCCATTGACTTGAGAAATCACCAGTGACCACAATCTAGAAAGTTGCAAGAGGAGAAATTGATTTGAGGCGATTGCTGAAATGGGCGGCGGGCAGTATCGGGCTGCTGTTTTTAGCGGCTTTCGTGGGGTTGTCGTTCCTGGCGGGAAGCCCCAGGGACGTATACGGGATGCTGCGGTATGCGCTGCCACACATGCATCGCGGGACGCTGCAGGTCGGAAGCGACGCGCCCGATGCGCGGCTGGTCGGGCTGGATGGAACGAGCCATTTCCATATCCGCGAACGGACTGGGGCGCGGCCACTGGTGCTGGTGTTCGGGAGTTTCACTTGACCGCCATTTCGCCGCCAGGTGGGCGACGTCGTTCAGATTTATGAAGACTACAAGAATCATGCGGATTTTCTGACCGTGTACATACGCGAGGCGCATCCCACCGACGAATGGCAGATGAAGTCGAATTTAAAGGACGACGTTTGCTATGCGCAGCCGAAGACGCTGGAGCAGCGCGCGGCCATCGCGAATGATCTCACAAAGAGATTCAAATACCCCTTGCCTTTTGGGATCGATGACATGAGCAACGCCGCGAATGACGCTTACGCCGCCTGGCCCGAGCGGATTTATATCATCGATGAGAGCGGGCATATCGCGTATCGCGGCGGGATAGGGCCGTTTAACTACAAACCCGCAGAGGCACGAGAGTGGCTGGCAGCACGGTATGGAGCTGTGAAACACGAAGCGCAAGCCGCGGCCGCGGCCAAGTGAAATATTTCCTGCACCAGGCGCAAGATCGCAACTTTCCCATACTTTAGACTCGCGGATCACGCGCTCCAGCAAGAATAATTCATTAGATTCGTTTGAAGTGTTAGTGCCCGCCGATCGAGTCCCGGACGCGGCCGTATTGCGCGCCCCACGAATCCGTCATCTGGTGGCGGATATCCCACAGCTCAGGGAAAAACCGCGCGCGCAAGCCCTCGTTCAAGAGTTCGACTGGGCGGCCCTTAAGAGACTGCGCGCCGAGGCCGATGCTGCGATGAATCAGCTGCAGGTGCACGAACCGGAAGCGCTGAAATAATTCGTCATATTCCATCAGGGCCTCTGCCACTACGTACGCCTCCGAATGTGAGTATTGCGAGTTGTAAATCTGCTCGACGGTCAGATTTTTCTTGTCGAGATAGCAGGATTTGAAGGAGTGCCAGATGTGCGGATGCATCTTGAGCAGGGAACGAAAACCGGGCGATTCCTGGCCGCTGCCGTTGCCTAGCTGGAGACGAATCTCCTGATACTCTTTCGGCGACATGGTTTCGAGCAGGGCCAGTTGCTCGGTCATGAGCCGCAAGGCGATGAGCACGCGGCGGAACAGCGTAATGACGCGGTGCGTGTTCTCTTGTTGGAGGTAGTCGTCAATGTCGAGAAGCGTGTAACCGATCAGTTTCATCCACATCTCTTCGACCTGGTGGACGACTTGGAATTGAAGTTCGTCCCCATTGCAAAAATCCTTAAAATCCTTTTGGCAAGAAAGAAGCGCCTTAGTGTTCAAATAGATTTCGTAGTCGAGAGTGCCTTCGCCATTCATGATGGAATAAAAATACTCGCGGTCCATCGTATCTCCCTGATTCCGTCAGTTGACAGTCAGCAATCCAGTATTCGTATTCTATAGCAACGGACAAGCGGACATCGGTGTGCACATTCCGGAGGAGCCCGTGAGGCCGTTACTTGCCACAAACCTGCTGGACGATCCCGCAAAATTCAGCGTCGGTGAGAAGGCGATGTTCGCCTATGCTTTTCTTTTTGACAGCAGCAAGCACAGCCGGCCGCTGAGATTCGGGAACGTCGAGCCCCAGCTCTTTGGCTTTCAGGACAATGCTGTCGAGCCCGCTCTTTTTTCCAAGGACAATCTGCCGCCGCGCGCCAACCAATGCGGCGGAAAATGGTTCGATGGCTTCGGGAATGTGAAATTGGCTGGCGACGGCGCCGCTTTCACGCATGAAAAGATTCTGGCCAACGGCAGGCTTCCAAGGCTCGAGCGAGTAGCCGCTGGCGCGCTGAACGAATTCCGAAACTTCACGGATTTTGGTGAGGTCGAGCGCGACGGGAACGTCATAAAGGCATCGAAGAGCCAGAGCGATTTCACCAATGTCGGCATTGCCCGCGCGTTCGCCCATGCCGTTGATGGTGCCTTGGATCCAGGAGGCGCCAGCGCGGATGGCAGCGATGGCACACGCGGTGGCCATGCCGAAGTCGTCGTGGCCGTGAAAATGAACGGGCACACCGGAGCCTACCCAACCGCAAACCTGACGAACGAGATACTCAACCGCTTCGGGGCCGCAGGCGCCAATGGTATCAACGACGACGATCTCAGCTGCACCCGCTTCCAGCGAACCGAGGCAGACCCTTTTTAGAAATTCTGGATCGCTACGCGTGCCGTCAACAGCAAAGAAGGCAACGCGGATACCGTTTTGTTTCGCGAAGGAGACGGCGTCGGTGACGCGAGTGAGAACTTGGTCGCGGCTGATTCCGTAAGCGCGCAGCTTGATATCGCTGGTGGGGGCTTCGATGACCGAAGCCCACAGTCCGAGGCGGACGAGCTCTTCGACGTCAGCGCGAACAGCGCGGGAAAAGCCCCAAAGCTCGGCGCGGAGGCCCGCTTTGAGCATGAGCTGGATGGCTTCGGCGTCGTCGGCGGAGACGCGAGGAAAGCCGGCTTCGATGCGGTTTATGCCTAGTGCGTCAAGCTTGCGAGCGATTTCGAGCTTTTGCTGAGGAGAGAGGACGACGCCGACTGTTTGCTCTCCGTCGCGAAGGGTTGTGTCGTAGAAACGGACGGTCGAGCGCGGGAAGGCGGCGCGAATTTCGGGACGAGCATTGAGCTCGCTGACCCAAATGTCTGAATTCGTTGCATGGTACATAGACGATTCCTAGCGATACGCCTCTTGCGTGGCAAGAACAACGGGCTTTTGGCCGTAAGCGCCCACCCAGGAGATAACCGGATTCCGCAGGATGCCAATCTTCTCGATCTCGCATTCCATGATGTCACCCGGCTTGAGATACCACGCTTTGGGATCACCGGAGAATGCCGCGACGCCGGAGACCGTGCCCGTGGAAACGACATCGCCCGCGCTGTAGCCCATCGGCGAATAGTGGGAAAGGATTTGAGGAATCTTGACGGACATTTTGCTGGAGTGCGATTGCTGGCGCGGCTGGCCGTTGACGCGCAGCTCCATCGTGAGATTGTGCGGATCTGGAATCTCGTCGGCGGTGACGATCCAAGGGCCAAGCGGACAGAAGGTGTCAATGGCTTTGCAGAAACTGAAGACGCCGGATTTCATTTCGCGGCGCTGAATGTCGCGGGCGGTGATGTCGTTAAAGATGACGTAACCGCCGACGTAGCCGGCAGCCTCCTCTGAAGAGAAGTGCTTGCCGCTTTTTTTGAGCACCACCGCGAGCTCTAATTCGTAGTCGAGTTCCTGGGTGAGGTGTTCGGGGTAGATCACCGGCTCTTCGTGGCCGATGATGGCGTCGACATTCTGAAAGAAGACGATCCACGGCATGACCGGATGCGAGAATCCCGCCTTGGTGGCCTCTTCGTGGTGTTCGCGAAAATTTCCCGCAGTGTGGAAAAACTTTTTCGGAGCGATTGGCGGCTTGAGGACAACTTCCGAAGAAGAGTAGGAGAGGGGCTCGCCGTGAACACCTACGGCTCTGATCCCGCGATCCAGAACATAGGTCAAGGCCTTGCCGGCCGCATTGAGGCTCGTGTCGCCACCCTCGAAGAGCGCTCGCATGTTGGAGGGAACGAGCGCATCGGCCAAGCGTTCGAAGGCCTGTTCGTTTTCATGCTCCTTGAGATGGAGAGCGCAGGCGGAATTAAGGTCGACGATGCGGTCGTCATTGCCGGTTACCGCGCCGATGCGCCAAGCGCGCGAGGGATTTTCGAAAGTTACGAGTCGCATGAAAGCTCCAAAGAAGAAACTATCCTTGCTGATTATGCGGGCAAAACTGCTCTGACGCTATTTTTTGAAATGCGGAAGAACAGCCTCGCCGAAAAGTTTGGCCTGACCCGTGCGGTCGTCGCCCCAGATTTCGAGCATGATGTGCGTGCAACCGGCGGCGCGATACTCTTCGATCCGCTGGATGCATTGGTCGGGAGTGCCGGCAATGGCGCAGACTTTGCACAGAATTTCGTCGGTCACCGCTTTGGCGGCGGCTTTGCGGCCACCTTTTTCCATCGCGTCCGCGACGGGCTGAAGCTCTTCAAAGGTGAGGCCGGCGCATTCGAGCAAAGTGTCAGCGGAGCCTCTGATGTTCTGCACCTTATTGGCGAGGTACATGGCCGCTTGCTCGCGGGCGCCTTCCTTACCCTTTGCGGAATCGCGGCCAATGCTGCCGACGATGACGGAACCCAGCACAAGATCGGAGACATTCTTTCCTGCCTTGCGAGCGCCTTCATTGAGATTCTTGAGCGAGTAGCGAACAAATGCCGGCGTGGTGATACTGGCCGTGAGCAAGCCGTCGCTGATGGAGCCGGACATCTTTTGCATGACCGGGCCGGTCCCCGCGACATAGATCGGCGGGAGCTTGCGACTAGCGTGCATGTCCGGCTTCAGCGGCGGAACGGAAGCGGTGAAGACTTTTCCTTGATATTCGAATGGATCGCCCCGGAGAACGCCTTTGACGATCTCAATGCTCTCGCGCATGACGGTGGCTGGTCCGACTTTTTCCCCTTCCCCCTCTCCGATTTCCTTCATGAAGATCTTGGAAGCGCCAAGACCGAGGAGAAATCGGTCACCTGCGAGATCCTGCATGACGCGCGCTTCCATGGCGACCTGCACGGGATGGCGCGTGTAGGGTGAGATGATGCCCCAGCCGAGCTGCATGCGGCGCGTTTGTCCAGCGATGACGGCGAGAATGGCGGTCGAAGAACGCGCCTCGAAGCCATGCTTGCGCCACCAGGGATAGGCCTCAGCAATCCAAAACGCGTCAAAGCCCGCGTCTTCGCAAGCTTTGGCCATGGCCACAGTTTCGTGCACCGGCTCCATGCTGAGCTGCAAAACACCGATATTGAATGGGATGGACATTTCCTGCGTGGTCTCCTCTAGCCGGGGTCCTGCCAGGAATGCTCGAGGCCCTTGATCAATTGCCATAGCGCCTTGTTCAGCGGGGTGGGGACACCGACTTTTTCGCCCCAGTTGGTGATAGCCCCGTTCATGAAATCGACTTCGGTTTGGCGCTTGGACAGAACATCTTGCAGCATGCTGGCGCGGTGCTTTCCGGGGGCGTTGGCCCCTTTTTGAACGAGTTGGCGCGGGTCGCCGTGAAGTTTGATACCGAGTTTTGCGGCGACAGCCTCGCCCTCGGCGATCAGATCGTTGAAGAGTTGCTCTGTGGGAGCGAAGCGCGTGGCGGCACCGTGATGAAGAAGGGTGAGAGCGCCAACTGGATTGGTGGACGCGTTGAAAATGAGCTTCGTCCATTGCGCGCCGCGGGCGTCTTGTAGCGGAATCGTGTTCATGCCGGAGCGCGTAATGAGACTGGCGAGTTCCTCCACTTTGAGATAGGGCGTGTTCGTTGGTTCGAACGGTCCGATCCAGGTGTCGCCCTTGATGTCGAACCCAATGTGGCCGGGAGCAATGGGATGGCCCGCGGGGAAGGTTGTGCCGCGGATGACATACTTCACGTGCTCCGCGATGATTTCTTCATTGCCCACGCCGTTCTGGACGGAACAAACGGCGCTGTTTTCATCGAAGGCGTGGGCGGCCTGCGCAATTGCGGCTCGCGTATGTATGGCTTTGGTGGCAACGATGCCGTAATCGCAGCGAGGCAATGACTTCCGATCGCTCGTGGCATTCAGACGAGCGGTGAACTCGGACGCTCCGGAGATGTGCAGGCCGTTGCTGCGGATCGCTTCGATGTGCTCCTTCCAGACATCGTAAGCCCACACCTCGGCTTCGGCGGCTCTGGCCAAATGGGCGGCGAAGATGCTTCCCACGGCGCCGCACCCGATGACAGCAATTTTCATCTTCACGTAACTCCCGGAATCTCCGCGAAGTAAGCGAAAATTTGCAAGTGCGCAACCGTGCCGAGCCCAAATCTGGAAGACTATGAAGCCACCCGTTTTTTGGCCTCCGCGCCGGTGAAGAATTTCCAAGGGACATCGGCCAGGCATTCGCCTTCGCTCTTGCCGACGCGGTAGGTGTCCTGCGTGTAGAGACAAACCCTTCCGTCCTGATCGACGACCTGCGGATGCAACGAGAAAATCATGTTCTCTTGCAAGACGACGTCACTCCCCGCGCCGATCGCGGGATACTCGATCATCGTTGTGCCGATGCTATGACCGGAAAGATGGCCAAGAGCAAACCCTTGTTTGACGAACTTTTCCGCGACTGCGCGATGAACGCTGCTGGCGAGTTCCCCGGCGCGCATCAACTTGCGCGCGGCTTCGAGAGCATCCGGATAAGCGTCCGCCATTGCTTGCGTGCGGTTGCTTAATTTCCCGCGGACGAGTGGGCGGGAGAATTCGACCCAGTAGCCGCCCGCGCCGGTGATTTCGAGGGAATAGAGCAAAAGATCGTCAGCGGCAACGACGCGCTTCCCAGGAACCTTGAAGGCGGCATCGGCTTCGCCGCGTTGGCCGGAGAGAAGAATGTTCATCATGCGCGGCCCGGCGCCTCGCGCGAAGAAGCACGCGACCGCCGGGGCCATAATCTCGGCTTCGGTTTTGCCCGGTTCGTAGGCGGCGACGAGGGCCCAAAAACCGTCAAGGATGATGTCCATGGCCTCGCGAATTTCCACGAGCTCTTCCTCGCTCTTGACGGCGCGGGCCATGTCGAACTCCGTATCGAAGGGAACGAGTTCAAGAGGCGCCTTGGCTAGTTCGCGGTAGTCGCGCACGGCCATGACAAAATTCAGGCCGTAAACTCCAATGCGCTTCCATTTTTCCCCGCGGCAGCGGTCCGCCAGCCATTGTCCTGGCAAGTCAGGCCAGACCTGGTCTCTGACCCAGGGCTTGGCTTTGTCGCCGATCCAGCGGGCTTCGCGAGGAAAAACCAGAGTGGGCTCGCCCTCGAGCGGGAAGAGCACGCAGACATAGCGGTGAACGATTTCGAAGCCGGACATGTACAACACAGCGCCTTCAAAGCCGGCGTATTGGTTGCCGCAGACGATGAGAGCATCGAGCCCTTCGCGCTGCATGGAAGAGCGCACGTTGCTGTATCGGCGCTCTATTTCGCTTTGGCTTGGCAACGGAAGTCTCCCATGATTCACGCTCACTGCTCTACGCCGCAGAGCTCGGCCGCCGTCAGAGCATAGATTTTTGTGACGTCCACGAGCGTCTTGATGCGGACTTTTTCTCCTTCGGCGTCGCGAGGTCCGCTGGACGGGCCGTAGTTGACGGTTTCTATTCCGTAGCGGCTGAGCACGCTGGCATCGGAACACCACGTGACGATTTCGCGCTCAGGAAGAGCACCCATGACCCTCTCGTGATTCGCGTCAATCGCGCGGATCATGGGGTGATCTTCGGCAATGCGTGCGCCGGGCACGGAAACATACGTTTCGAATTCAAGCCCCCAGTCCGGATGCTTCTTTTCGAGATCTAGAAAAACCTGGTGAATGTCGCGCCGGGCTTCGCTCATCGGAATCGTGGGAGGCACCCGAACATCTAGGAAGAGATCGGTTCGCTCGGGCGTGCGACTGGCGCGGCAAGGATGGCCGCCGCGAATGCCGCCGAGATTCACCACAGCCTTCCTGCCGCCGTAAGCTGCCTTCTTCTCCCAGGCGACGCTCCATTCCAGGATGGTGTCCATCAGCTCATACATGCGACGGATGGAGTTCATCTCCTCGCGCCCTTCGCAGAACGCGGTGTGGACGTAGATGCCCGCGCAGGAAATGCGGACCCACATGGAGCCAAAGTGTTCGAGAACGACGCGCATGTCGGTGGGCTCGCCGAGGATGCACATATCAGGAAGCACGCCGCGGTTAACGAGGTAATGCGTGCCAAGACCGTAGCCCCGATATTCTTTGCCCTGGTATTCGCCCCACTGTGTTTTTTCGATTTCGCCGGCCACCGCCGCGATGATGACGTCGCCCTTGAGCCGGACGCCTGCGCGCTGAAGAGCTTTGACGGCGTGTGTGTAGCAAACAAGCGCGCCCTTCATGTTGTAGATCCCCAACCCGTAGATGACGCCATCCTGGACCACGGCGTGAGGCTTGTAGCCGATGCCAGTGAGAAAGTCCTCGCGGCCGCTGTTGGAAGTGTCCATGTGGCCGTTGAACATCAAATTCTTCCCGGAACCGGAACCCGACCAGCGAGCAACGACGTTGGCGCGGCCTTCTTCGATCTCCTGCCAGGTAACGTTTAGGCCGAGTTGCTGCAGGGCGGCGCGCATATACTGCGCCATCTGCAGCTCTTCCCCCGTCGGACTTGGAATGTTGATGACATCGCAGGCCATGGAGACGAGTTCTTCCTCGCGGACGCAGGAGAGGATCTTCTCTGCCAACTTTGCGTCGAGCGTCGACTTCGACTCGGATTTTTTCGCCGTTGTCGTCACAATTCGATCTTTCTACGCCCCTGCTCCTGCGCGGGCCAAGCGAAAATCGTCCGGGTACGAGCAGAGCTTTTCGTTGCCGTTGCCGGTAATCCAAAAATTGTCTTCCAGGCGCAACCCGCCCCCGCCGGGCCAGTAAATGCCAGGCTCGATGGCCAGAACCATGCCCTTGCGGATGGAGCCGCCGCCCGCCTGATGCGCATAGGGATACTCGTGAGCGCGGGCGCCCACTCCGTGGCAAATGGGATGCGATGGCTGGCCGGGATAGCCGCCTTCGGCGATCCGCGCACGGACCAGGCGATCGAGCTCCGGCAAGCTGGCCCCATCGACCGAGAAGCTCACGGCTTCTTTGAAAACCTCGAGCAAAAGATCGAGCAGGCGCTGGTATTGGGGAGAGAGCTCGCCTGGGCAAATGTTCTTCGTAAGATCGGTCCAATAGCCGTCGATGCAAACCCAAATTTCGAGAAGAGTCGGCTCGTTCTTTTGCACCGGGCGGTCGCCCGTTGCCGTAAAGGTGGCAATTCCCTTCCCAGACCACACCAGAGTGAAGGCGCGGGCCATTTCGACCTTGCCTTTGTAACCCACGCCGATCCCGTGAACAAAACCTTCGTAGATTGCGCCGACTTCGCTCTCTTTCATCCCTGGACGCAAGCGATCTCGTGTGTGCTCCATGGCGAACGCGGCGAGCTCGTTCGCGAGCTTCATACGCTCGATCTCTTGCGCGGTCTTGATGGCCCGAGCCTCGTTGAGCAGCGGCGTGGCATCGACGACTTCGCCCGCGATATTGCGGAAGGCGTCAAAGAAATTCTGCGTTGGTGTGGTGGGTTCGCCGACCATGCGGTCGGCGGATTGCGTTCCCATGTTGAGCTCGATGCCGATTTTGCGCGTAAGACTCGCTTGTTTGAGCGCATCAAGCGCGATGTCCAGAGAACGGTACTGCGGAGGACGCGGATCGCGCTCGTCATAGCCCTTGAAGAGGCGAATCTCAGTCGTCCAGGAATTCCGTTGCGCGTCGGCGAGTTGCGGTTCAAGAGCGATCAGTGTCGATTCTCCCTCGCGCGGGAAGACGAGCGCGTCATAACCTTTCATGCACCAATAGTTCGACAGATAAAGAACATTGTCGGGCGCGCGCACGACCAAGGCCTCGAGGTCCTGGTCTTTCATCAGGGCGCGGACGCGTTTTAGTTTCGTTTCGTCAGTGGGCCACGCCATTTTCCATCACCACGTGCTTGTTCTCGTCTTTGAACGACCAGGATTCTTCTTTTGCCCTGATGAGGCGGTAGACGGCCGTGTGAAGTGGCGCAGGAACGCCCGTGCGTTGCGCTTCGCGAGCGATGGCGCCGCTCAAGAAATCCACTTCCGTCGCCAGCTGATGGCGTACGTCATAAAGCATCGATGGCGGATGGTTGGTCATCGCGCCGATCTTATTCATCGCCCAGGGATCCTCGTGAAGCTCGATGCCGGCTGCTTCCGCGACGCGCTTCCCTTCGTCAATCAGATCGTGAAGCAAGTGGCCGAGGCCTGACACTTGTGTCTCATCGGCGAAGTGCGGCGAGTGGGGCAAGCCAGTGAGCGCGGATACGCCATTCACGGAAGCGTTGAAGATGAGCTTAGACCACTGCGCTGGACGCGCATCTGGCAACGCTTCAGCCTTCAGGCCGCTCGCGACGATCAAATCGGCGGCTTCCTTAGCGGTAGCATACGGGGTGCGGCGCGGTTCGAATGGGCCGAGCCACGTTGCGGTATCCAATTCGTATTGCACATGCGTGTCGCTGTGGCGCGTGCCGCTCATGAACGTGGTTCCGCGAAGGATCTCGCCGCGCGTGTGCTCCGCGATGATTTCCTCGCTGCCGAGTCCATTTTGCGCGGAGAGCACCGCGCCTTGATCGAAGTGATGCCCAACTGCAGCGATGGATTCGCGCACCTGCGTGGCTTTCGTGGCCACAATGGCGAAGTCGCAATCAGGCAAATCAGCCGGGTTGGCCGTGGTGTTCAGTGCGACGTGGAATTCGTGGCCGCCGCTGACGCGCAAACCATCGCGATTCAGCGCGCGCGCATGATCTTCGCGCCGCACGAACGCCCATACCTCGGCAACGCGCGCGAGGTGCGCGGCATAAAGAGAGCCGATGGCGCCACAGCCGACGATGCAAACGCGTTTCATGAACCCGCAGAGCCTAACCCCTTCTCCACTTTCACGAGCTTGTCCGCCTGACAGATTTCCTTCCTTACCATCGCGCGGTACAGACTGTCCCCGTTATTGAACGAGTCTTCGATGATGATTCCGCTGGCAAAGAGCGCGTCCTGCAACGCCGCAGAGATCGTGTGCACGGGCGCAGCCCCGCCTTCGCCCATGCCTTTGGCGCCGCTGTAACTGTGGGGCGAAGGTGTCTCGATGTGCGCGTACTTCACAGTCGGCATATTCATCGACGTGATGGGCGTGTAATCGCTGAACGTGGCGGTGAGCATATTGCCCACGGAATCGTAGACGCAGGATTCCATCAGCGCCGCACCGATTCCGTGAGCGGTGCCGCCGTAAACCTGCCCTTCGACGATCGAAGGATTGATCACCTTTCCGCAATCGTCGACCGCAACGTAGTCAAGAATGCGAGGAACGAAGGTCCCGCGATCGATTTCGACGACGGCGATGTGCAGTTGTGACGCATAGGTCAGCGTAAGGTTGCCGTATTTTTTTTCTTTGTCCGGGACCTTGAATGGCGCGCGCCAGACGTAGCGGCAATTCAGCGTGACTTCATAGAGCTCCGCCGGCAACACCGCCGAGTTTACGTTAACAACGTTGGCTAGCCGCCAATAATTCACCGCCTGACCGTTATCTTTGCGGCGAATCTCCGGCCCCTGCTGGCCCGTACCGAACTCCAGATTCTCTTCGCCCGTCTCCAGAAGGAATGCGGCAAGGCGCTTCATTTCCGTCTTCAATTTTTGCGCCGCTCCATGGACCGCTGACAAACCGGAAACGGCGAACTGGCTCGCATACGTGCCCGAGGCGCCGGTGTGAACATTGCGTTCGGTATCAAAACCGGTGCGTACCGTAATCATGTCGGGATGGATGTTCAAAACGTCCGCCACAACCTGCGCGGCAGTAGTCTCGTGACCTTGTCCCTGCGGACACGACCCGACGGCGACGACCACTTCGCCATAGATGTCCAACTTGCAGTTAGCGCCTTGCGAATTGCCGGAAAAGGGCGCGTGCGGATTGACGATCTGCGACTGGCCGAAATTGTTGGTTCCGGAATCCAGCGTCGTGCCGATACCAATGCCGATGAGACGTCCGTCCTGCCGCGCCGCCGCTTGCTTCCGCTTCCAGTCGTCCCAGCCAATGCGATCCTTGGCCACCTGCAGCATCTTCGGATAGTTGCCGGAGTCGTAGACGCAGCCATTTGGCGTCGTGTACGGAAATTCTTCCGGCCGGATGTAGTTGCGCAGGCGCATTTCGTCCGCGGGGACGCCGAGTTCGTGCGCGCAAATATCAATAACGCGTTCGAGAAACCATAGATGCTGCATCCGCGAATAGCCGCGGTTCGGGCCGACGGGACACTTGTTGGTGACGGCCTGCGAGAAATCGATACGCGCATTCTTGAAACGGTAGACGCCGGGAAAGACCTGTGCCCAAATCACGCAACCGAGAGGCTCGTAGCGCGGGTACGCGCCGCAGTCGTCGATGTGCCGCGAAGCGATCCCTGTGATAACTCCGTTCTGATCGAGTGCCACGCGCGTGTCGCGAAACGTGCGCTCGTTCCCATGGGCGCTGGAAATGTTGTGCTCCGAGCGTGTTTCGATCCATTTCACGGGCCGCCCGCCGGCATTTTTCGACGCCAGCGCGCACGCGGCCATCTGCGGATAGGAAGTGATTTTGATGCCGAAGCTGCCGCCGATGTCGAAAGTCTGCACGCGGATGCGGTCGATGGGAATGCCGAGATGCGCCGCCAGGAACTGAATGGCGAACGAGGGAAACGAATTGTTGCACCAATAATAGATGTGCTCGTCTTTCGCGTCCCAATGCACAATAACGGCGTTATTTTCGAGTGGCGTGCTCGAGAACCGGTGGAAGTGCAGATGGTCGATGCTGACGATGTGGGCGGCTTCGCGAAAGGCTTTCTCCACATCGCCATATTCAAAGACACCGCGCCAGACGCGATTTGTGCCTGCGTCTTCGTGGAGCAGGACCTTGTCCTCGAGAGCGCGTTCAGCATCGACGACCGCGTCGAGGCCTTCGTACTCAACTTGGACCAACTCGGCCGCGTCATCGGCAATATGCGGAGAAGTAGCGATCACCGCGGCGACCGGCTCACCCTGGTAGCGCGCTTTCGACACCGCGAATGGATAATCCTTGATTCGTGCAAACGGATCCGGCCCGATTTCAATAAAAGGCTGAGTTTGCTGAACGACTTCCGGGCCGGTGAGAGTGCAAATCACGCCAGGAACTGCTTCCGCCGCTGAGACATCTACGCTCACAATCTTGGCATGCGCGTAAGGCGAGCGCACGAACCGCAGATACAGCATGTCGCGTAGCTTGATGTCGTCGACAAATTTGCCGCGCCCGCGCAGCAGCCGGTTGTCTTCTTTCCGCGGCAATTCCCTGCCGACCCAGCCTCCAGGTTGTGGCTCGCCGTTCACTCGCGAATCTCCCTGAGTCCCGTTAAGTTCTCCATTCACTTCAGAGCAGCCTGCAGAGCATCAATCAGCTTCTGGACGTTTTTCTTTCCGAGCGGTTCCAGGAGCCCGCCTGCCACCGAAGCGAGCCGCCCAAAAATCTGCGCCTCTCCGTCCCATGCCACCTTGGTTCCCGCGCCCGCGCCGGTGAGATCAAAGCCTGCCGTCAGTGAGACATTTCCTCCCGCAACGCTTCCCTGCCCTTTATATTGCGCGCGCTTCGGCTGGTCGGCCTGGGCAAGCTCCATCTTTACGTCCGCAGGTCCCTTAATGTACGAAATCCCTACGTTTAGCCTGACCGTGAAATGCCTGGCGTCCTGAACGGTGAGGCTCTGAAAATCCGGCAACAGCGGGCCAAATTTGTGCGGGTCCGTCAAAAAGCTGTAGACCTCTTCGGGGCTCCGCGCCACCTCAAATTCGCCGCCGAACTTAATCGCCATCCTTAACCGCCCTGATGTGAGCCTCCGAGGCCCTCTGCAGCCGCCTCGATGGCCTTGAAAATGTTTTGATAGCCGGTACAGCGGCACGTATTTCCCGCAATCGCCCTGCGAATTTGCTTTTCATCCGGATTCTTCACGCGCGACAACAATTGAAGCGCCGACAGCATCATCCCCGGCGTACAGTAGCCGCACTGCAAGCCGTGGCAGTCCGCAAAAGCCCTCTGAATGGGATGAAGCTCGCCATTTTTCTCCAGGCCCTCGACGGTGGTAATTTCCGCTCCGTCCGCTTGCACCGCGAACATCGTGCAGGATTTCACCGCTGCGCCGTTGAACAACACCGTGCAGGCCCCGCAGTACGTCGTATCGCAGCCGATGTGCGTGCCACAAAGGTCGAGCTCTTCACGCAAGAACTCTACCAGCAACAAACGAGGTTCGACTTCCCGCGAATACTCCTTGCCGTTGACTTTCACCCAGACCGCGACTTTGGCACTCTCAGGCATACAGGTGACTCACCTCCACCTGTTCGCCACGCGCGCGGCGCACGGCCGCTTCAATGGCGCGCTTGACCAGCGCACCCACGACCTCTCTCTTGTATTCGGCTGAGCCACGCATATCGCCCTGCGGATCGCAGGCTGATCGAGCCCCCTCGGCCGCAGCCGCAATTGTTTTTTCGGACAGACGCTGTCCCCGAAGCGCGCTTTCTGCCTCGCTTGGCCGCACCGGTGTAAGACCGACGCAACCCAACGCGATGGAAGCTTCCTTGCACGTGTCGCCCTCGACTGTTAACTGCACTGCGGCGCTCGCTGTGGGATAGACTGGCGCGGCTCGTTTGAAGGCGATATAAGCGCCCCCGCTTCCCTTGGGCGGCAACTGAATCGAGACTTCACTCACCAATTCATCGTGGCTCAGCGCCGTCGTGTACGCATCCTTCACAAAATCGCGAAGTGGAACGCTTCGCTTCCTCTTACCGTCGAGGCAGTGAACATCCGTCGTAAGAGTCATCAAGACCGTCGCCCAATCGCCGCTGGGATCGGCCTCGGCGAGCGACCCGCCGATTGTCCCCCGGTTTCTCACCTGCACATCGGCAATGCCCGCTGCACAGTCGTGAAGGATGGGGATCTTCGCCGCAGCGGCCGAATCCTGAATCTCAGCGTGCCGTGTGAGGGCGCCGATATGGATGGCGCCATTCTCTTGCTTGATGTAGGAGGTTCCCCTGATAAAATTCAAATCCACCAGGTCGGCAGGATTCGCAAAGCGCAGCTTCATCAAAGGGATTAAGCTCTGGCCGCCAGCCAAAAGCTTGGCCCCCTCGCCCAACCGTGACAACATTTCTGCCGCTTCGCGCAGCGAGCTCGCACGGTGGTAATGGAATGCTCGCGGATACATCGGTGCCTTCCGTATTCCTCTCGCGAAGCTCTGCGCTTCCGTGCGCGATCCAAAGCTCGAGTGCCCTGCAGCTTTCCGCGAGCCAGTTGGCGCCTACTTCCCGCTCTCCTGCAGCGCCTGCTGACCCATGATCTGGGTTAATCGGGACTCCGAATCGTGCAAGTGTTGGGCGATGAGTCTCGCACATTCTGCCAGTTCACCTGCGGTCAAGAGCTCATAAATGCGGCGATGCACTGGCACCAAACCTCCAGGATCGTCATGCTTGCGATCAACCAGCACCATGCCCATCCGCAGCTCGCCGATCAGCTTCTGATAGAACGACTCGAGCCGGCGGTTTCGAAGAAACCGGATCAGCAGCGTGTGAAATTGCAGATCGAATCGCACGGCGCGAACCCAGTCGACTTCGTCGACCGCGCGTTCGTAGCCTTCCAGCGCGCCGCGAAGCTCAGAAAACACATCCGTGCAGTCGGGTTTTGCCGCCAAGACGGCGGGGATTTCAAGCAGGCGCCTTACCTGGTAGATCTCGGCGACGTCCTTTAGGGAGAGTTGCGCGACACTGACGCCGCGATGAGCGCTCCGCTTCAGCAAACCCTCGAGAGACAAAATTCGCGTGGCCTCTCGCACGGTGTTCCGGGAAACCCCAAGCGACGTAGCCGTGGAAATCTCCTGCAAGGCAGTGCCAGGCGGCAACTCGCCATTCAGGATCCTCTGCCGCAGGATGGAAGCGACCTGGTCGGCCACGGAGATCCTGGTGATTTCCGCCAGTTCCATATTCCTCCACGTCAAGCGCGGGGCAGTGCGCCATGTTGCGCTCAATGCCGAAACGTGTCAAGTGCTGAACAATTGAGCAGTCCTACTGTCCTCCCTTTTCATCTTGACATGCTTCACTTCACAGCATAGGCTCTCGTTCCATTCCCTTTCGCTCAAGGGGGAATGCCACCAGTCCGGCTGATTCACCCGGTCTTTAACCCGGGAGCACTTCTCTTGCGCAGGATTCCCTTTTCGATTCAGCTCCGGACAGAACAAGAGCATGCGGCATGCATCCACTGTTCATAGTTTCGGCAAGCGGTGGGAACAAACTCGGGGAAATTCCAATTGTAAAGCCGTATTTCTGGCAATAGCTGCTTTAGCAAGCTGAGTAATCGGAATTCGTTTTGATCCAAAACTGATCGTGGATGCAGGGGGTGTGTAGTGAGCAGAACGACGTACACAGTATCTCTGCAATTATTCCTTGCTGCTCTGGTACTTGGTTTTGCGGTGGCTTATCCGCCTGCGTCCTTCAGCCAGGCCGTGAACGCCACACTCACGGGCCGGGTGGTGGACGCTTCTGGCGGCAGCGTGGCCAAAGCGAATGTGTCTGTTTCCAGCACTGCCACCGGGCTTTCGCGGTCTGTGCAATGCTCGGACACGGGTGAGTACGTAATCCCCGCTCTTCCCGCCGGAGACTACAAAGTTATCGTGGACTTTGCCGGCTTCCGCAAGCAGACCAAAACCATCACGCTTCAGGTGGGGCAGGCCGCCGAACTGGACTTCTCATTGCTGCCAGGTGAGGTGACGGAGAAAGTCGAAGTAGAGGCCACCTCCGAACTGGCGGAGCCGACGCGCACGCAGGTGAGTACGGTGATCACCGAGCGCCAAATCGTCAATCTTCCGGTGAACGGACGCGAATTTATTGACTTCGCTCTGCTCTCCCCGTCCGTGGCCATCGGAAACACCACATCCGGCAGTACCGATGTGATCGTCGAGCCAGTGACCAAGCTCTCCTTCGCAGGCCAGAATATTCACTATAACTTCATCGCCGTGGACGGCGCCGATGATATCTCGACCGCGTCCGGCATCCAGCGCGGGACGCCGCCTCAAGAGTCGGTTCAAGAATTTCGCGTCATCAATACCGACTATTCGGCGGAATTCGGCCGCGCTACTGCGGGAATCGTCAACATCATCACGCGCAGCGGCACCAATGAATGGCACGGAACGCTCTACGAATATTTCCGCAACAACAAACTGGACGCCATCAATCTTCTGCAGGCAAAAGGTGCCCACATCCTTCGCCAGAATCAGTTCGGCGGCGCGATTGGCGGGCCCATCCAGAAAGACAACACTTTTCTTTACGCCAACTATGAAATCCAGCGCAGGGCGGAATCTCATTTCTATAATTCGGTCGTTCTCGCGAACATCAACTTCATCAACCAGGTCAAGACGTCGGCCTACAGCTTTCCCGCGGAAGCGAATCTCAGCAGCGTTTTGGCCACGAGTGACACAGACAACGGATTTGTTCGGATGGACCGCCGTTTTGGCGAAAAGCACAATCTTTACGTACGCTACTTCATCAATGACGGCCGGCTTCTCAACCAATCACCACTGAATGACGGTTCCGATCTGCCTTCGACCTTCCGGAATAATTTTTTCCGCGACCAGTCTTTAGCGGGCAACCTGGCTTCCATCATTTCACCGAAGCTCGTCAACGAGCTGCGCATGCAGTTCGCGCGGCGCTCCTTCAATTTTCCTTCTGTTTCCTCGCAGCCGCACTTGGAGCTCACCAACGTTTTCACTGCCGGGGTCAATCGCGGAAACCCCGAGTTCTACCGCGAATCCCGCTACGAGTTGGTGGACAACATGACTCGCACCCTGGAAAAGCACATCGTTGCCTTCGGAGGCGATTACAACTGGGTGCGCACTCAGGAATCCTTTCCGCTTTTCTATCCCTTCGAAGCTCATTTCGGGAGCCTCGGTGCGTATCTCGGAAACGATGGCTTCTTGGGGACTCAATGCGTCTCGCCGCCGTCAAATCCGGGAGGTCCCGGCCCCGCCGGCTGTCAGCATCCCGGCTCAATTTTCTTCGAACGTTTTAACGCCGCCTCCAATTTCACCGAACCGACCATCAACCCCGCCGCCTTTCAAGGCACTTCGATTCCAGTGGCGATCCGGAATCAAGCGGAAGGAACTCTCGACCATAGCTACGACGGCCTCTACATTCAGGACAAATGGCGCGCCACCAACCGCCTGACCGTGAATGGCGGCCTGCGCTGGGAATGGGAAACATGGCCTTCGAATGTCCTTAACACCCAATGGAAAAATTTCGATCCGCGCCTCGGCATGGCGTACAACGTCGGCACCAAACACCACGTCGTCGTGCGCTCCGGCTTCGGCCTCTTTCACGGGATGATCCCGGCGCCGCTGCTCGCTTGCCAGCGGCCCGTCTGTGGCGGCGTCCAGGGAAAATTTCCCGGACGTCCCTTCGAGGATTCGCTGAACGCGGCGACGCGGGCCTTTGCCTTCGGCAGCGATCCGGCCACCATGGCTTCGCTGCTTCACTCGCTCGCCATCAACGGCACTTACCCGCCTATCGCTCTTGACGTGGTCGCTGTACGTTTCGTTCAAAATCACCAGAATCCTTACGGCATTCAGGCGAGTCTCGCCATCGAATTCGAACCCTTGCCGGACACCTCGGTCAGCCTGAGCGTTCTCCATGTGCGCGGGGTTCACCTCGGCAGCTTCTTCAACGTGAACCAGCCCGACCCCACCGCCACCGTTACGCTCCACGACTCGCAGGGACGCACAGGCCCGAAAAACGTTTATTGTTCCTTTGTTCCGGCTTGTCCGTTTACGCCTACGATCCGTCAATTCCCATTCGGGATCTATTTTGAGGCTACCTCCCGCTGGGACTCCGTCTACGACGGTTTTCTTCTCAGTGTAAACAAGCGGCTCAGTCACAACTTCGCTTACGGAATCAGCTATACGCTTGCCAAGAGCATCGACGATGGCCCCAACCCCAGCTTCGTGCTCGTCCCCCAGGACAGCCAGAACTTCCGCGCCGAGCGCGCCCTCTCGAGCGACGATGTTCGCCAGCGCCTGGTGCTCAATGGCACGATCTCGACTCCCAATAGCTGGGGCACCATCGGGCGGGATTTCCTCTTCGCCGTAATCACCACCATCCAGTCGCCGCTGCGCTTTACTAAATTCGCCGGTTTTGACGCCAATGGCGACATCTTCGACAACAACGACCGCGTCGGCATCGAACCGCGCAACACTTTTGTCGGAGACAATTTCCGTTCCGTGGATGTGCGCGTCTCCCGCAAGCTTGCCTTCCGCGAAAGACGCAGCCTCGAATTCATCGCCGAGGCCTTCAACCTTTCCAACACCCTGAACGTTCGTTACTTCAACACCGTTTACGGTGCTTCGGATTTCTGTCCCTTGAATGCAGCCGCCTTCGGCTGCGCCGGCCCCACTTCCAACCCGGAAGGTTCCCCGAACGCTCTTTACGGTACGCCGCGCGCCGTCAACAATCCGCGCCAGATTCAATTGGCTCTGAAGTTCAATTTCTGATCGTCTTCTTGGCATCTCGTGAAGTCCGGCGGTGCCCCGGAAGCCGTCGCCGGACTTGAAATATTCGAAACGAACCATGACCTCCCTTGAATCTTCTCCCGGCTGGCATTGCATTCAAACCGCAAGCGCATCGTTCGAACCTCTTGGTGCCCGCCGCCTTTTCCTTCTTGGAGGCATCGGGCTGATCCTCGTCGGCATGCTCTTCGGCGATATTTTTGCCGTATTTGTCCTTCATCAAAATGCGGCAAAAGTGGGCGCAAACCTCGCGAGGGCAGCGCATGCCGCACTGGCAGGAAATTCATTTGCAGTTCAAACAAATTTCCAAAACGTCGGGAAATTCCTCGAGAATCGCGGCACCAAAGTGGACACGCACGTCCACATGACCGGCTTCGGTTATCTCGCCCTGCTTTTAGCCTTGGTTGAACCGTGGATCGCGTTAACCCCGCGCGCAAAGCGTGGAATTGCCTGGATCTTCTTGGTCGGCGCGGGGCTCCTTCCCGTGGGCGTGTTCCTGATTCATTATGTCGGACTTGTTTACAGTCCGTTCGAATCGATCGGTTGGGCCAGCATCGCCGCCGATTTCGGCGGCTTCCTTGTGATGATTGCCACTCTTGCCTGTCTCGCTGGCTTATGGCGGAACTTTCGTTCGCCGGCGCGCGAGCGTGTCACCGACGGATTGATCGCCCTCCAGGACCCCGTGGGCCGTCTGCTCCTCGCCGGAGGAATCCTGCTGGTGCTGCTCGGATTCCTCGGCGGCGGCTACTATGCCGCGGTTGACCTTTACAGCCACGAAGCTCGTGACTTTGATGATCTATCGCAAATGAGCCTCGCGGCTGCGGCGCGAAACGCAAACGCCGTTGACCACGCCCTCGCCGATTACGGCCAGCTTCAAGGTGAGAAGGCAGTCAAGATGGCCGCTCACGCCCATGCCATCGAATTTGGTTTACTCGCCATGATGCTGGCGTTTTTCCAGCCTTTCGTGAATCTGCGCGACGTCTGGAAGCGCCGCTGGGCCTTGGTACTGCTGCTGGGTTCCGCCCTACTTCCCTTCTGCGTGCTGCTCGAGCTGCGGTACGGCCTTCTTGCGGGTGGCCTGGCCGATTTCGGCGGCTTGCTCGTTGTCGTCGCGTTGCTGGCCATGTGGATCGGAATCCTGCGCTGCACGGGTCAATGGGCCGCCGCCTCTCAGCCGCGTCGAGGAATTCCCGCGTGAGCGCCGCGCGCCGCATTCTTCTTGTCGGTGGCCTCGCCCTCGCCCTTTGGGGCATGGGCCACGGCTTGTGGTACGCAGCCTTCGCCGAACACCAGGCTCTCAACGCAATCGGCTCTTCACTGACCGCGGCGTTCAGCGGCGCAGCGCAAAGAAACGCTCCCCGCGTAAATTCCTCGATGCAACAGTACAAGGAAGCCAAATACGTCTATGACCGGCAGGTGGACGCGCACAGCCATTGGATCGGCTTTGCCATGCTTCTGATTGTCTTGGCCGTCTGCTTCGATCGCCTCGCGCTTTCCGAAAAATGGAAAGTTCTGCTTGCCTGGGGAGTCCTTTCGGGCGCCGTGTTTTTCCCCCTCGGAGTTCTGCTTCAGACCTTCAGTCACGGCCCTATGCCTCGTGCCATCGCCGCCCTCGGCTCGGCACTTGAAATCGTCTCTCTCCTCTTGATCGCGATTGCCTTCGCGCGCAGACCATCTCCTGCTTGCGCGTGAGACTCGTCATAACGATAACCCGTCATTCGCGCATTTTGCGTCCCCGATGCCTTACGGGACCGAACGCATGTGAGAAATCTCTCTTCTCTCTGCTTTCATCGCCCCGCGCCGCTCACCCCATCGCCCGTCATTCCGCTTGTCCTTCCCAGTCCTTCCACGTAGCTCGGGGGCTTTCACTCTTTTTGGGTCCCGATGCCTTTTGTCGGGAAGCCCCCGAGGCCTTCTCTCAGCCTGCTCTTTCGCCGCGTATCCACTGCTACCCAACAAAATTCTCGCTGTTTCTTTTCATGCGCTTACGAATTGCAATTCTAGCAACTCCTTTGTTTTTAAATTCATACAAACTGCGGGGGTGTGGCGGTGCAACAATGCCGTAGCTAAAGAAAAACTTTAAGTCGCTCGGTATCTCTGTAGGAATGCACGACTTGCCCGTGTCCACGACGGAACGACGGCCTGAAACCTCTTTGAACGTAGCACACCTCCAATTCATCGCGCATCAACCGCGCGACGGGCGCACGGGCAGCCACACCGGTCGGAAGAAGGGTGCAATCCCGACGGCACGGGAACAACACTGGAGCCGCAAGGCCAGCCGTGCAAGACCAATTGGATCGTCGCGAGTTCTGGAGCGGGCGATGGGAATCGAACCCACGTCCGAAGCTTGGGAAGCTTCTATACTGCCATTGTACGACGCCCGCTCACTTCCATGCTGACAGCCTTATACACGATCTCACGACGTTCAATAGGCGTCAAGATGCAGAGCTTCATCTGCAAAGTGTTGCCGGAATGTCGGCCCGGGACTCGGTTGATGACAGGGTTGGGCGCAGGAGTTCCTGCGCGGTGTTTACGCGACAACATCAGGCCTTCAAGAGCGGCGTCCACACCTGCATAGCCGCCGCTGCGCGGTTGGCCCATACGTAATAAGGAATAAAGGTCAGCGGCACTCGTCTGCTCTTCAGCGGCGCGCCGTCATACCTGAAGTACAAAGCATCGCCTAAATTTGTTTTTTCGTAGGCAGCGCCCGTGTGTCGCAACACGACAATGCCACCCAGCAGATCGCCCCTGAATTCGCTCTCGAATTGCGCGGTGGTCTTGTGTCCCAAATCCACGGCCACGTCGCTGAGTGCTATTCTGTCGGGTTGATCCAGTTGCTCGAGGCAATAAATGAGGGGCCCGCGCTGAACGGCCACACGTCCCGTGTCGTCAACCACATGAGGATTGGCTTCGAGTACCTGGGGCGTCATTTCGAATTGCGCGTGAATGACGTCGCCGGGCGCCCAGCGCCGTTGGATCGGCAGATATTCGCCTGGTTTCGCACCAGTCACAGTTTTCCCGTTCACAGCGACTTGCGCGTGCTCGGCCCACCCGGGAATTCGGAGGTGGAACGTGAATTCGGCAGCTTTGGCGGGCGTAATGCCGACTTTGACGCCGCCGTCCCAGGGATAGTTTGTTTCCTGGGTGACTTTGAGGCCCGTGCCGTCTTCAAGGTGCCAGTCGAGATCGGAACTATCGTAAAGATGGAGGTAGATTCCATCATTGCTGGTGCTATAGAAATATCCCGGGAGCGAGGCGAGCGTGCGCTCCAGGTTCGGGGGGCAACAGGTCGTGTCGTACCACGGGTTGCGAATTTTCTCGCCCGTCGAAGGATCGAAGGCCAGCGGATTTCGATAGCAGTAGAGCGTGCCGTCGAGCGACATTCCAGAATTGATGCCGTTGTAGAGAGCGCGCTCGATCACATCCGTGAACTTGGCGTCACCCGTAGCCGCGAGCATGCGCCAGTTCCACATCATGTTCCCAATGGCGGCGCAGCTCTCTCCATAGGCACGATAGTTCGGCAATTCGTAAGCGTCGCCGAAAGCCTCGCCGGCCTCACGTGAGCCGACTCCCCCGGTAACGTACATCTTGGTTCTGGTCATATCGTCCCAAAGAGAGTTCAACGTTTTCCAGTAGCTCGCGTCACCCGTTTCCATGTAATAGTCGGTGGCGCCGCAGCACGCGTACATGGCGCGAACCGCGTGGCCTTCGAGCCTGGTCCGTGACGTGAAGGGCGTTCCGCTGAACATGTAGATTGTTCGGCCCATGGGAGGCTTTATCCGTTCATCCCCTCGGAGAATGTAGCCAGCGAGATCGAGCTGGGACTTGTCTCCAGTGATGCGGTAGAGCTCGATCAGGGCCAGCTCGATTTCGGGATGCCCGGAGACAATCGGTTTTTTGGGCTCTGGGCCGTAGTTGGGGATCAGGAACTCGTTTACGAATCGAATTCCCGCTTCGAGCATCTTGCGGTCGCCAGTGGCGCGGTAGTACGCGATCGCGCCCTGCAGCATATGCCCCATGTTGTAGAGTTCGTGGCCGGTCGTCTGCGTCTGGGGAAGCATGCGCTGCGACGCGTGGTCATTGACGTAGTAGGTGTTCAAATAACCGCCGGGCTCTTGCGCGGACACGACGTCATCAATGAGTTTCTCAACGGTCGCGCGAAGCTCCGGACGACCGGCCGACTGCAGCGCGAACCCCGCTGCTTCGATCCATTTGTAAACGTCGGAGTCGGAATAGACAGGCCCACTTTGAGCACCCTGACTCTTGCCGATCAGGCGGCGGAAATTCATCATGCGCCCGTTGGCCTCGAGCAGATCGTGCATGCTGGGAATACTTTTCGAAATGTTGGTCTCGCCGCGGCGCCCCCAGAAGCCGGTCTTGATGGTCACCGCGTGCACGGGGACATTCCGCAGCTTCGCGCAGCGCGATTTGGCGAGATTTTCGACGCCTTGCTCTTTCCAGCCAGGGCTATCGACCAGCGGAGGTATCTCTCGCTGCGCGGTCTCCTGCATACTTGGTCCCGCTCCCCCGCCGTTTGCAAACAGCTCTCGCGGGGATAAGGAGGAAAGCGCGGCCGTCGAAAGCGCCAACCCAATGAACTCCCGGCGTGAAGTATCGTCTCTCTTCGTCATACTTCCCTCCCGTGCTCAACGGTGAGATGATCCGAATTAACCTGCGTCGCCGCTATCGTCGCAGACCTACGCGGTTTGAACGGTCACCGTCGCGACCGATAGTCGCGGCAAATCCATCCGTAGTTTGGATCCCTCGACAACCACGGGGCACGTTCGAAGAACGATGCGGTTTGGATTGTCGAAAGTGTTGCAAGCATTCCAATCCGCATCATGAAGAATCTCCGCTTTCCCTTCCCGCAAGTTCCTCCCGGCGATGGTGCAATCGATCTCGAAATCGGCGTCGTGCCGCGCGTTCACGAAACTGATGACCAGCTCCTTCTCCCTTCTGGAAGCCGAAACCGAAACCGCGAGAGGAGACGTATCTTGCGTCTCTACGCGAACCGCCGTCTTGGAGCGGTGCGGCTTGAAGAGAGCGAAGGCGTAATAGGTCGTCGTGCGGATGCATGCTTTGCCTTCCGGGCCTTCGGTTAAGAGCAAAGACTGAAGCACGTTCACTATCTGGGCGACGTTGCACATGTGAAGTTTGTCCGCCAGGCGGTTGAAAATATTCAAGCCTAGTCCCGCGGCAACGCCACTGCGCATGGTGCTTTGCTGCCAGAGTTTGCCGTAGCGCTTCTCGGTTTCTTCGGTGATCTTGTCCCACACGCCCCACTCGTCCAAAATGAGCCCGATCTTGCGGCCCTCGCGGTAACCATCGAGCAGCGCGCGCTGCTCCGCGATTGCCTCTTCGACTTTTGCAAACTTGGAAAGCTGTTCCTTCATGTGCTCTGCGGTGAAATCGGTTGGCTGGTCCGCGCCTCCTTCGTAGTAGTGCATGGAAAGACCATCTGGACTTCCCCCATCCAGAGTGTCCATGAACCCGCGCGTCCATCGCCGGTCGGGCCCCCCAGGGCCACAAGCCACAAGAAAAGGCCGAGTGCCACCGTATTCCCGGATGTACACCGAATATTGGCGGTACAAGTTTGCGTAAATCTCCGGGCGCATCCAGCCGCCGCATCCCCAGTTCTCATTCCCAACGCCCCAATAGCGGACACGGAATGGCTCAGGCGAGCCGTTCCTTGCGCGCTCCTCGGCGAGAGTGCTGCTCGACGGCATGTTACAGTATTCGATCCAATCGCGCAGTTCGTGTGGCATGCCGCTCCCGACATTCCCAGCGAGATATGGTTCAGAACCGAGCAAGCGGCACAATCCAATAAATTCATGCGTGCCAAAACTTCCATTTTCGACATAGCCGCCCCAATGGATGTTCACCCGTCTGGGACGCTGCTCTGCAGGGCCAATGCCGTCTCTCCAGTGGTAATCGTCTGCGAAACACCCGCCCGGCCACCGCAAGACGGGCACGCCGAGTTCCTTGAGATAGTCGATCGCCTGCTTCCGATACCCATCGATATTAGGTACGGGCGATTTCTTTCCGACCCACAAGCCACCATAAACACATGATCCCAGATGCTCCGCGAAATGCCCGTGAAATTCAGGACGGATCAGGCCAATCTCCGCCTCGGGACGCACCACGACCTGTTGCGCTGACGACGATGCTGCGAGCAGGCCCCTTGGGGCGATTGCTGAGATGGAGAGCGCAGCGGCACTTCCGACAAACTGACGGCGAGACAATTTAGAACGCATACCCAACCTCGCCGGCGTGCAGGCTTGTTCTAAAAAAACCGAAAAGACGAAAACTGCCTTTCCCTTTGACCGAGATCGGTGACTGAGCGCACTCTCTTGCTCACCTTTCAACGAAACGTGTAATGCCCGCCGGACTACTCAGATCTCGGCATGAATTGAAAGTTCTCGGAGCGGCCCATTGGAGGCTGCCCCGCGCACAAGCAGCGATGCCACCGATTTCTGCAATCGCTTGCGCGCGGAAGATATTCTCGTTTTTTCTGTCAGTGTCAAGTAGATTGACGCGTTTCAGGGATTATCGCGGTCCGGAAAGCAAATTCGGAATGCTCGGTCTCAAGCCGGAAAGATTCGCACGCTTCCATTCGCTCTGCGGACGGCGTTCTTCGCAATGCGAAGGCGACCGACGACGGACGGGTGTATATTGCTTGCAGCGGCATGGTTAAAGTCGGCGTGGGCGAGCCCGCAGGCTGAGATCCCCCTTCCCGGCAGCACCGCCTCTTGTGCCGTGGAGGATGCGATGAACGCAGCAGGCGCAAAAACCAAGGAACAACTCTGTCAAGGAGTCTCGCGCGTGGATGAACCCTGCGACCTTCCCGCCAAGCAATATTGTGAGCGCTGCGGCCAATGGTTCTGCCGGGCTCATTTCCCCGACCCGGACTGGCATTCGTGCGCTCCCGATCAGGGCACCGGCTGACAAATGGAAATCTGCGTCATCGGAAGGCCCGTTGGCACTTGCACAGCAATGGCCGTGCGAATTCTTGACGGAGACCCGCGCCTTCGCTAGCGTCAATGGACACGGAGTGCCCGCGCGCTCCGGCTGCGCACCGCGCGCAAATAATCCTGGTTGAGAGAGTCCATTGGCGAACGCGATCATCACGCTCACGACTGACTACGGCACAAACGACCACCTGGTTGGCACGCTCAAGGGCGTCATTCTAAAAATTAATCCCGACGCCACGATTGTGGACATCACGCACAACGTCGCACCGTTTGATTTGCTTGATGGAGCGCTGGCGATCGGCTCGGCGTACTCCTACTTTCCGCCTAAAACCATTCACGTCGTTGTGGTGGATCCTGGCGTGGGAACCGAGCGCCGGCCACTCCTGGTGAGCGCCGAAAGCCAGTATTTCATCGCTCCGGACAACGGCGTCCTTTCAGTCATTTATGAACGCGAACAAGACAATCTTAACGTGCGTCATGCCAACGCTGAACACTACTATCTCCAGCCGGTGAGCAACACCTTCCATGGACGCGACATCTTCGCTCCGGTCGCCGCCTGGCTTTCCAAAGGCTGGCAGACCGCAAGCATGGGGGAAGAGATCACCGACTACAAACGCTTCGCGCTTCCCCGCCCCAAGGAGGCCGACGGTGCGGTGAAGGGCGTGGTCATGCGGACCGATGCCTTCGGCAATTTGATCACGAACTTCCGCCCGGAAGATTTGCCGGAATCAGCTTTGAGCGGCGGTTCCATCAAGCTTCAGGTGGGAAACCAATCCGTGACGCGGCTCGTGGACACATTTGCGCGTGGGAACGACGGCGAGCCGATCGCCTATGTGGGTTCAAACGGATATATCGAGATCGCCGTGAACAAGGGCAATGCGGCACGCACATTGGGCCTGGGCCGCGGCACACCGGTAGTCCTGATGAAGTAGTAGCCACTTATCTCTCAATCTTAGATTCGATTCTCCAAACCCGATGAGAAGCTCAGCGGGCGAGTTCTTGCGCGGCCATCTGTGAACGAGTACGAGGATCGAGCCAATCCCGCCACGCGTCTCCCAGAAGATTGAAAGAAAGCACGGCGGTCATCACGGCGAGCGCGGGAAAGACGACCATGTGCGGAGCGTCGAAGAGGTGGCCGCGGGCGTCGTTCAGCATGGCGCCCCAACTGGGGATGGGCGCGAGGACGCCGAGGCCGAGGAAGCTCAGCGTGCCTCGCGCGTCGACCGGGCAGTGGCTCTGCGTTACGAGTGAAGGCTTTCCTAGGCAGCGGCCGGCGCCGGTTGCTTCCGCCTGTGCCAGTAACCCAATGCCGCGAACAGAAGGACCGCAGGCACGCCGGTCAGTCCGCAAGCGATAAAGAAAATGCCGTAGGCGTGAATGAGGCCGTGCGTGGTGCTCAGGCTTTCGACCGCAGCACCGGAAAATCCCTTCAAGATCTTTCCCAGCCAGGCATAGGTTGAACTCAAGAGCGCATACTGCGTGGCGGTGTATCCCAGATTGGTGAGACTCGACATGTACGCGACAAGCGCAACGCCGGCAAAGCTGAGGCCGAAGTTGTCACCTGCCATGACGAGCGCGAAGAGAGGAATGCTCGTGCCCGCGAACGCGAGAGTCGCAAACGCGGCAGTCGCGGCTGCCTGCACAATGCCCCCGATGACGAGCGCGCGCATGTACCCAAGCTTCAGCGAGCAGAATCCGCCCGCTGCGATGCCTGCAAACGTAGCGATGAGTCCGATTGAGCCGCGCACCGCTCCGACCGTTTGCTTCGAAAGACCGATGTCATGGTAGTAGGGATTCGCCATCGGACCCATGATGAAGTCCGGCAACCGGTAGAGGCTGATTGCCGCTAACATCACAAGCGCGAGCCAGCCATGCGCACGGAAGAAAGCG
>Ga0209180_10000025_pt1 | contig 87668 bp, 88 predicted proteins | sample CZO8metaG_3_FD_188355 | JGI IMG/M metagenome (GOLD analysis project Ga0209180, IMG submission 188355) | Vadose zone soil microbial communities from the Eel River Critical Zone Observatory, Northern California, USA - CZOApr15con2H2.8 metaG... | ecosystem: Environmental > Terrestrial > Soil >...
CTACGCGCTTCTCCCCATCCTGCGAAATACCTATGTCGGTCTCACCGGCATCGACCCGGCCGTCGTCGAAGCCGCGGAAGCCATGGGCATGACCCGGGCGCAAATCCTCTTCCGCGTCCGCTTCCCGCTCGCCCTGGCCATTATTCTCGCCGGCATTCGCACTGCCACCATCATCACCATTGGCGTCGCCACGATCGCCGCCGCCATCGACGCCGGCGGCCTCGGCACATTCATCTTTCGCGGTGTCGCGCTCGTCAGCGATGCCCTCATCCTCGCTGGCGCCATCCCCGCCGCTCTTCTCGCCATCCTCGCGGACCTCCTGCTCGGCCTCCTCGAGCGCCGCCTGAGAGTCTCCTGATATGCGCCGCTCCCTTTTCGTTCTAATCGCCTCCGTCTCGCTTTGTTTTCCCTCTTGCCATTCTTCTCGCTCTGCCAGAATCACTATCGGCTCCAAGTTTTTCACCGAGCAAGTCATCCTTGCGGAACTCCTCGCCCAGCACATCGAAGCCCGCACGGGAATCCCCGTCGTGCGCAAGACCAACCTCGGCGGCACGCTCCTCGTTCACAAAGCCCTCGAAGCGGGCGGCCTCGATCTCTATGTTGAGTACACCGGCACCGCGCTCACCGCTGTCCTCAACGAAACTCCCTCGGGCGATTTTTCCTCTGTCTACAACCGCGTCAAGCAGCTCTACTCCGATCGCTTTCATTTCGAAGTCACCGAGCCCCTGGGCTTCGAAAACACTTTTGCCATGGTCATCCGCGGCGACGACGCGAAAAACCTTCACCTTCGCACGATTTCTGATATCGCTCCCATCGCCCCGAAGTGGCGCGCCGGCGTCGGCTACGAATTCCTCGAGCGCCCCGACGGCTTCCGCGCCCTGAGCGGTCTGTACGGCCTCCACTTCGCCGGGCAGCCTCACGTGATGGACCTCGGCCTCATCTACCGCGCCCTCCTCGATCATCAAGTCGACATTGTCGCCGGCAATTCCACGGACGGCCTCATCGACGCCCTCGGTCTTGTCGCACTCGCCGACGACCGCCACTACTTTCCGCCCTACGACGCCGTCCCCGTCGTTCGCCAATCCACTCTCGCCCGCTTCCCTCAGCTCCGCTCCGCCCTCGCTGATCTCGCCGGCAAACTCTCTGCCTCCGACATGCGCCACTTGAATTACTCGGTCGATGCTCTGCACCAGGATCCCGTTTCTGTTGTGCGCCAGTTCCGTTCTTCTAAGGGTCTCTAGCTGTCTGCCCTGCGTCCCGCAGGAACCAATATGGAGCTTGGTCATTCGCCCCTGCTTTCGTACATTGCCCTCTGCGCCTAACAGAAGGTGGCAGTGCCGCAGCAATCCGCGACGATCTCCATTCGCAGGGCAACCAGCGATGATGCTCCGGGGATTCTTGCATGCCTGCGCGAGGCTTTCGAAGACTACCGGGCCCTTTATACGCCTGACGCCTTCCTCGATACCGTGCTCACCCCGGAGACAATTCACGAGCGTCTCGCGAAGACGATCGTATTTGTTGCTGTAAGTCCTTCGCGGCAGATTGCCGGCACTATTGCTTGCAATGTCGTCAACCATGACGAAGGGCATCTTCGGGGCATGGCGGTGTGTCCGGCGTGGCGCGGCACGGGCCTTGCTTCACAGTTATTAAGTCACGCGGAATCGGAGTTGCGCCGCCGGAAATGCACTCGGATCACCCTCGACACCACCGAACCCCTCAAACGCGCCATGCGCTTTTACGAAAAACATGGCTACCGCCGCTCCGGAAAGATTTCGGATTTTTTCGGCATGCCTTTGTTCGAATACCAGAAACCATTGCCACGCGAAGACACTCCCGGCTCCTGACCGGTGCTTTGCTGCGACCCAGTACCTGGCCGAAGCTGTCCCGATCCGGACGGGAGCCCGGCATCTTCCTGCTTTTCAGTTTTTCTCCGTCCACACATCCCGCAATCCCAAAATCCCCTTACAATATCCCCGCGCATCGCTTCGCCACCGAGGAGACCCAACCATGAACCTCGCCACTACAATCAGAAAATCCATCGTCGTCATTTTCGTGTTGGCCCTTCTCCTTCTGCCAAAGCTCACTCCCGCCCAGTCGCAAACTCCTTCCCCCGCGCTTCTCGTCCTCAATAAGGAAGACGCCACGCTTTCCATCATCGATCCCGCCACGCTCAAGACGGTGGCCCAGATCCCCACCGGCGAAGCCCCTCACGAAATCGCCGCCTCCGACGACGGGAAATTCGCCTTCGTCGCCAACTACGGCGCCCGCACTCCAGGCAACACTCTTTCTGTGATTGATTTGCTCGCCCAGAAGGAACTACGCCGCGTTGATCTCGGCGCTTTGCGCCGCCCGCACGGCATCGCCTTCGCCGATGGCAAGGTCTGGTTCACCGCCGAGCACAATAAACTCATCGCCCGCTACGATCCCGCCGCCAATCAGCTCGACTGGCTCCTCGGCATCGGCCAGAACGGCACTCACATGCTCGTCTTCTCGAAGGACCGCACGCTGCTCTTCACTTCCAACATTGGTTCGGACTCCATCACTATGCTTCAGCGCGGCTCCGATCCCTCCGGCTGGAGCGCCGCCGTGATTCCCGTCGGCAAAGGTCCCGAAGGTGGCGACGTTTCGCCCGATGGCCGCGAATTCTGGGCTGCCAATTCCGGCGACGGCACCGTCTCTATCATTGACGTCACCGCAAAAAAGGTTGTGCAGACGCTCGACCTCCACACCAAGCGCTCCAACCGCCTCAAGTTCACTCCTGATGGCAAGCTTGCCCTCGTCTCCGATCTCTCCGGCAACGAGTTGGTCATCCTCGACGCGCCATCCCGCAAGGAAATCAAGCGCCTCAGCCTCGGCCGCCAGCCCGAAGGCATTCTCATCCTTCCCGATGGCTCCCGCGCCTATGTAGCCGTCGCCGGCGAAAAAACCGTCGCCGTCCTCGACCTGAAAACCCTCGAAGTCGCCGCCCGCATCCCCACCGGCAACGGCCCCGACGGCCTCGCCTGGGCCCTCCGCCACTGATCCAGAGCTTTGGTCGCACAGCCATTCCTGGCTGTACTCCTGGCACTTCAGACTTCGCGACCGAGTGTCGGACCCAAACGCGGGAACCTCTAACGTGCTACCTCTTCGGGAACCCTCGCTTGCGCCGAGCCCGTTCGGGTATAGAATCCCGCCATCAGCCTGCTCTCCATTTCAATTCCGGAGGTGCCACATGGGCGTTGTAAACCCGCTGCCAAAAGAAAAAGTTGCTCCCGAAGTCCAGGAGACCTACGAAGGAATGACTAAACGATTCGGGAAGGTGCCCAACATTTTCGGCACGATGGCGCACCGGCCGAACGTGCTGAAGAACTTCCTGCCCTTCTACGGCGCGGTCATGAACGAGGGCACCGTCGAGTCGCGCTATAAGGAACTGGCCTATCTAAAAACCTCCCTGCTAAATGGCTGCGAATATTGAACGCGCGCGCACATCGCTTCGGCGAAGCGAATCGGATTGACGGACGAGCAAATCCAGGCGCTGCAGTTCTACGAGCACAGTCCGCTTTTCGACGAAAAGGATAAGGCCACCATCCTGTACGCCGAGCGCGTCACGCGCGGCGCCGCTGCCATTCGCACCGGCACGCTTGAAGAATTGCGGAAGTTCTACGACGAGGGGCAAATCGTGGAATTGACGCTGGTGATCTGCGCTGCCAATTTCACCAACCGCTTCAACGACGCTCTGCGCAATATCCCAGACCTCGGCGTTTAGGGCCAGTGGCTAAGACACTTTCATTCAGCCGAAGTTGGTGGTGCAAACTGTTGTTCGTCGCTTCTGTGGACCGCAAAAACGCCCATTCCCTCTATCCTTACTCCCCCGCTCAACGCGCATCCCCACGGGCTGAGCCCTCCGCCACTGATCTCGCCATCCCGTTCTGTAGCGGTAACTTTCGCGCCTTTTGCGTCGTGGTTCCGACAGGGAACGTCGCCATCTCGTGCTCGCCTTCACCATCCGCCACGGCATACTCCTCATCGCCAGACCCTGACTCATTACCCTCGCCTTGGCCCTCTCCCCTGCCGGAGGCCTTTGTAGCGCCGGGCTTCAGCCGGCATCTTTATCTTGTTTCGTCTTGCTTGTTCCGACTGCCGCTTGTGCGCGGGACGGTTCTCAGCGAAAGGTCTAAAAGCCAAACAGTTTATGCGGTGCGACCAAGGGCCCCGACCCTGTCGGGGCCCTTTTTTGTTTCTTTTCCGAACTTTGAGCCGATTCCTATATACTCAGAAGTAGTCGTGGACTTATCATCTCGAATACCCACTTTCCATTACCTATTACGAAACAGCGAACAGAAACATTTCCGCGCTGGGCGTAGAGTCTCTAACATTGAGTGATGTCGCCGAGAACGAAGGCGACGCTTCCGCTCATCTCGCTCTACCCCAAGGAGAAACCATAATGACCCCTGTTGTCGGAAAGATCGCCAAGTCCACTTCTATCTTTATGATTGGCCTGCTTGCGCTGTTCACCCCTGTGGCTGGCCTTCGCGCGCAACAGACGATCAACGTTCCGGCAAATCAACCCACCATTCAAGCCGCCATCAATGCCGCCAACAACGGCGACACCGTGCTTGTTGCGCCCGGCACCTACACCGAGAACATCAACTTCAACGGTAAGGCCATCACCTTGACCAGTTCCGGTGGCCCTTCCGTGAGCATCATCGACGGCGGCGCTCAAGGATCTGTTGTTACCTTCAACCACAGCGAGACGACCAGTTCGCAATTGAGCGGGTTCACCATCCGCAATGGTCTGCGTAACGGGATGGATGGGGCTGGCATTCTAATCTTAAATGGGTCACCGACCATTACGCGGAACGTGATAACAGCGAATCATGCCGCCTATGGGCTCGGTATCTCTATTGAGGGTGGCTCGCCGGTCATCAAGAACAATACGATCACTGGGAACGATCAGACGGGAGCGGGGGCCGGTGGCCTGGGTGGTGGTGGCCTTGTTGTCGGTGGCAGCGGTACCGGCACTGCATCGATTCAAATTATCGGAAATACGATTACCAATAACAGCGTCGCGCAGGGGGGTGAAGGCGGTGGAATAACTGTTGTTGCCTCCGGCGGCGTGATAGTCCAGGACAACCTGATCAGCGGCAATATCGCATATAACGACGGTGGAGGATTGTACGTGGGAGCTTTTTCCAACCCATTCGTGGTGCAAAACATCATCGTAGGCAATACATCTCTTGCGGGAGGCCACGGGGGAGGTCTCCGCATCGTGTCGGCATCCGGCTCGGCGCCTTCCTCATATGTAAACAACACGATTGCTGGCAACAGTGCCTTCGACAAAGCTTCGGGAATCTTCATCAATGGTTTCCCGCAAGCAGTGACGTTTACGAACAATATCGTCGTTGCAGCGGATAGCCAGAACGCCGTTACTTGCGATGCGACCTACAGCACGATTTCTCCTGTCTTTTCCCATGACGACGTTTACTCGGCTTCCGGTCAAGCATGGTCTGGAGTTTGCGATTCTACTTCGCTTCCTGGCAATATCTCTGCCGATCCATTATTTTTGAATGCTGCAAACAGCGACTTTCATCTTAAGCAAGGCTCTCCGGCGATCGATGCAGGCGATAACTCCGTCCCGAACCTGCCTCCGAACGATTTCGATGGCAACCTTCGCATCGCGAATGGGACGGTCGACCTAGGCGCTTACGAACTCGTTCCGACGGCCGTCGCAGGCATCGCTCCGAACAGCTTATCCTTTTCACCGCGAGGGACTGGTACAACTAGCGCCCCGCAATTGACAACGTTGACCAGCACGGGCACTAGCCCTTTCCAAATCAGTAGCATTCAAATTACTGGTGACTTTACTCAAAGCACTACCTGCCCTACTCTCGGCAGCGCGGGCGGTATTCTCGGCGTTCCGGGCGGTGCTACCTGCAGCTTTAGCATTGCATTTACGCCAACAGCACTGGGACCACGCGCCGGACTCCTTACCGTGAATGGAACAAACGGCTCGAGTCTTCTTGTTTCGTTGAGTGGTACTGGTTCCGTTCCTCCGGCAGTGTCTTTATCCCCCTTGACCGTTACATTCCCATCACAGTTGGTTGCGACCTCCAGCTCGTCACAGTCAGTCATTCTGACGAATACGGGAGGCTCAAACCTATCAATCAGCGCGATCAGCACGACCGGCGACTTTGCACAGAACAATGGCTGTGGTGGCTCGCTGAGTCCGAGTGCCAGCTGCATTATCAACGTTATTTTCGCCCCATCCGCTTATGGAAGCCGGACGGCATCTCTCCTCATTAGCGACAACGCTGATGGAAGCCCTCAAAGCGTCAGCTTGAGCGGCACCGGCGTTGATTTCGCGATCGCTCCTTCCACGGGATCAATAGCCATCCTTCGCGGATATTCAGCGCCGATCACAATCTATCTTACTTCCTTAGGCGACGCCTTTAACAACTCTGTGGCGCTATCTTGCTCGGGATTGCCAAGCATGTCTACCTGCAGCTTTTCTCCCGGCAGTGCAATACCCGGCAGTTCCGGCGCCACCTCATCCATGACGATATCTACTGACCAGTCGAACACTCAGATTGGAACTTTCATCGTGACCATAACAGGGCAATCCGGAGCTTTATCGCACTCAACCCAAGTACAATTGACCATCTTCAAGTTCAAACGCCATTAGCCACTCTCAGTTAGCTTTTAGAGTCACTCGTGCTTTCAGCGAAGCCGGACCGATCTTCAACGGTCCGGCTTTTCCCTTGTAGTTCACCGTTGTCAGGTCTGGGTTTCCACCAGCGAGGATCGCCGACTGACTCATGGCCCCGCCGACGCCTCCGCGAAGTGCCGCATCCTCGGTTCGTTGCTTCTGCGGACCCCGGAAACGCCCATTCCCTCTATCCTTCTCCCCCGCTCAACGCGGCGAGCCATTTTTCGAGCACGGCCTGCTGACTGGCCGGAACGCTCGTGAACATCACCCCCATTCCCATGTTGGGGAAGAGAAACACCACTCTGCCGCGTGCCGTAAATGTGGTATCTGCGTGGGAGATTCGGACCGCAATCTCTGTGCCCTCGGGCGAAGGATTCAGCATGTCCAGGAAGCATCCGCCGACACTCAGGTCGCTGGTCTTGGCGGGGAGCTTTGTTTCGCTTGCGATTTCGGTGACTTCGGCGTCTGCGATGATGGGATAGCGTGGAGCACGACGGCGCTCTGAGTCCATTCGTTGCCGCCTTTTTTATGACTAAAATGTGGACGGTACATCAGGCGTAATCTTATCCCATGCGCGCAGGCATGCCAATCGTAATGAGGTGCTATGATTTGCTCGTCACCCGGCGCTCAGAAAAACCGAATGGCAGAATAAGCCGCTCGCTTGCGGAAGGAGCCCATTATGGCCGCCAGGGAGAAAAACATCGAAGTGATGCTCGAAGTTTTCCGCGCCATTGAGCGCCGCGATCAGCGGCGCATGTTCGACCTCGTCCATTCGGACGCCGAGTTTCTCTGGCCGCCATCGCTCCCCTATGCCGAAGCGCGCAAGCCGAAGCCTGGCGGCCCGGGTTGGGGCGCGACCTGGATACCCCTGCAACCGAACGAGGCTGACCGCCGCTTGGAGCTGCGTGTGGTAGCTGCCAGCGACGAAGAAGTCGTGATCCACTGGCGGCAAAAGGGTGTCAGCCCCGTCGGGGACTGCATCGACACGCCCGTCCTCGGTCTCTATCGCCTTCGCGATGGCAAGCTCGCCCGCGCCCAGATGTTCTATTTCGATGCCGCCGCTGTCGTCGTGTTCCTCGCCAAGGCCAAAGCCCAAGCCGCTTCCGCCAGCCCGTAAACTCGTCGCACCCAAGCTACCCTTAACCACGGACGGCCCTGTCCGCCGGACGTCGCTAAGTGCTTGCCAGCCAACGGGGTGGGGCGATCCAACCACTTTTTCCCCAGCTTATCCGGATCACTTCCAAATATTTCTTGACAGGGATAGTAATTATGTGGTAATCTTATATTTGATACTGAGCCACCACCTGTCCCGAGCCTCTCGGGATCCCGGCCGCACCACACCGCAAGCCGCTTCTCTGCGCAAACTCTGTGTGCTCCGCGTCTCTGCGTTAGATTCTTCTTCTCTTGGGTTGACTCTCAACCTTCAACTTTCGACTTTCAACCGTGCCTCTTTCCTCTCTTCCCACCTAAGTCTGTCTCAGCGCTCCTCTAAGTGCTTTACAATCCGCACTTCCGAGACCCCCATCCCGCAACTCCTTTATAATCCGCACTTACAAGTACCCATCGGATCTGCGGGAAACAAAGGACTTATAACTCCTTTAGAATCCGCACTTACGAAAAATTATCCCGTAACCCCTGTAGAATCCGCACTTGCAGAAAGGTGGGGGGTGGGGGTGCGCTTTGCCGTTCGCTCCCCGACAGCGCTTCCTTTGACTCTCGCCCCCGCCCCAACATACAATCCCGCCGTTTCGTCGGTCGCAAGCCAGTCGAACCTTATCAGCGGGAGCAATCGCATGAAAAAGAGTTTCTGGATGTGTGCAGTGGGAATTTTCGTTTTGTTTGGGCAGGCGGCGCGCCTCGCCGCGCAAGCGCCGGAACGAGAATCGAAGGCGTCGGAAGCGAAGGCTGCGGAAAAATGCGACCCGGCCACGGCCAAGGAAGAATCTTCCGTGACCGAGCACAGCATCAAGATCGGCAGCCAGACCATTCCCTACAAAGCCACCGCCAGCACGACCCTGCTCAAAAACGAAAAAGGCGACTCCACCGGATTGATGTACTCCGCGGCCTACACGCGCGGCGACGTGAAGGACCTGAGCACGCGCCCGGTCTCGTTCCTCTACAACGGCGGACCAGGCTCCGCGACCATGTGGCTGCACATGGGCGCCTTCGGCCCGCGCCGCGCCTACACCGTGGATGGCACGTTCACTCCTCCTGCGCCGTACAAACTCGTGGACAATCCGGAGAGCCTCCTCGACAAGACGGACCTCGTCTTCATTGACGCCATGGGCACCGGTTACAGCCACGCGGTCTGCAAGGCGGAGAACAAGGACTTTTACGGCATCGACGAGGATGTGGAAGCTTTCGCGCAATTCATTGTCACCTACCTCAGCCGCAACGACCGCTGGAATTCGCCGAAGTTTTTGATCGGCGAAAGTTACGGCACCTTCCGCTCGGCGGCGCTCGGCAACTTTCTGCAATCACGCGACACCGTGCATTTGAACGGTATCGTGCTGATTTCCTCGGTCCTCGATCTTTCCTCGCTCACGTTTTCGCCCGGGGACGACCGGCCGTTCATTTTTTATCTCCCTAGCTACGCGGCCACGGCCTGGTACCATAAGATTCTGAAAGACCGGCCCGCAGACCTCCCCGGATTCATCGAAGAAGCGCGCAAGTACGCGCAGAGCGAATACGCGACGGCTCTTTTCAAGGGCGCCGAACTCGGTGCAAACGAAAAAGCTGCGGTCGCCAAGAAGGTTTCCTACTTCACCGGCCTAAGCGAAGACTATTTGATGAAGGCGGACCTGCGCGTCAACCTCAGCCAATTCCGCGCCGAGTTACAGCGCAGCTCTCGCCTGACCACCGGACGCATTGACGCGCGCTTTACCGGCTACACCTACGATCTGCTCGAAGAATACGCTCAGGGCGACCCTGAAGGACCAGCCGTGGGAGGCGCGTTTACCGCGCTGATCAATTCCTACAATCACGATGAGTTGAAATTCGGCAAGGATAAGGTCTATCACAACACCAGCGGCGCTGGCGGCGGGAGCTGGAATTGGACGCGCAAGGATGGTGGACAACGGCGGTTTTTCCCAGGCGCGCCCAACGTCGATCAGGACTTGGCCCAGGCCATGATCACCAACCCACGGCTGCTTGTGCAGGTCGAGAATGGGTATTTCGATTTGGCGACGCCGTTTTTTGCGACCGAATTTACGATGGAACACTTCGGCCTGCCCGAAGCGCTGCAGAAAAACATCAAAGAGGATTATTACAACGCAGGCCACATGATGTATCTGCACGACCAGGATCGCGTGAGCCTGCACAACCAGATTGCGAGCTTTATCGATCGCGCGACGCGGCAATAGGGCGCGGCAACGGGGCGCAACAGAGAATAACGAGGGTTGGTTCAGTAGGTCAGCGACCAGCCGACCACCATCATGGATAGGACGAGCAACATCAGCCCGGTGCTGACGATGCTCAGAGTTCTTCCATGACCGAGGAGATGGTCGCGCGATTCGGGATCAATGCACAACAACACCACAACCACGAGCACCACGCTCCACGCCAGAAGAACGGGGACGCCCGGGTGCCTGCCAATCATGGAGAGGAATTGTCCCGGAGGCTGGCCGGCCGGTATCCACCAGGGCAACAGGGGCGCTATCCCGGCGGCGAGCGAAAACGTCAGCAGCTTGCGCGTGAACCAGCCCTTGACCTTTGGCCGGGCCTCTTTCCAGATGAAATAGTCCCAGACGAGGAGGCCGATCGCCAGGGGTACCCATCCGTATAGCGCCGCCTTCTGGTCAAACCACCACCACGCGCGAAACAGAGACCGTCCGTGGCTGCCCATCGCCAGCTGCGGCAACAAGTACAGTCCCAGCAGCGTGTTACAAAGCACGGCCACAAAAATGGTTACCAGACTCATGAACTGGAACCAGTACCGTGTGGGCACCCTCTTGCATCGAGTGCACACGGACTGCTTGGGCAGGAAATTCAGTCCGCAGCGGTCGCAATACACGTTCGCTCTCCCATGGGAAGGGATTCAAGACTGCGATCGCTGTCAGATTACTGCGATTGCTGCTCCAAAAACTACTGGCCCGAGGGTCAGTTTTGGTCTCGGTTGTTGATTTTGCACAAAAGATAACGAGCCCTCCCTTCGCCGCGTTCGGAGTCGCGGAGACTTTGCGATTCGAATGATGCCAATCAGTTGCCCACGCCAGACGCGGTTTGATACAGTGCCTCTTCGCGGATCAAAGACAGCTTTCATCCTCTACGGAGACAAATATGGCGATTCCGAAGGAGCTACTCGACATTTTGGTTTGCCCCGTTTGTAAAACCCCGCTGGAACAGCTCGCGGACGGCTCGGGCCTGAAGTGCGCGTCGTGCCGAAGGGTCTATCCCGTGCGCGACGACATCCCCGTCATGTTGCCCGAAGAAGCGAAGATCGCTGAGGAGCATTCGAACGAGTAGCAGAAACTCGAAGAGCCTGCATGCCGACGAGCATCGTTGATTCCGTTCCTCGCCTGAAACGATTGATCCCGCGCCTACGCGGCAAACGCATGGGTGTGCTCGGCGACTTGATGCTGGACCGCTATCTTTGGGGAACCGCGTCGCGCCTGTCGCCGGAAGCGGCAGTCCCCGTTGTGGACTTCGTGGAGCAGAGTGAATGTCTGGGCGGCGCAGGCAACGTTGCGGCGAACCTCGCGGCGCTGGGCGCGAAGGCCGAAGCTTTCGGCGCCGCGGGAAACGATGAGCCGGGCCGCGCGCTGCAAAAATGTCTTCGCGCCGCGGGGATCGCGGACAAAGGCGTGATCGCCGATTCGAAACGCGTCACCGCGGTCAAAACGCGTATCATTGCGCGGCACCAGCAGGTGGTCCGCGTGGATCACGAGCGCCGCGAACCGTTGCGCGGCGAAACTCAGGAAAAACTGCTTCGTCTACTCTTTACCGCGCTCAAGCATCTTGACGCTCTAGTTGTCTCTGATTATGACAAGGGACTGATCACGGATGATTTTGCCGAGCGGGTGCTCAGCGCGGCGCATCAATTGCACGTTCCGGTTTTCGTGAAGCCCAAGACTTCGAGGTTGTACGCTTATCGTGGGGCTCGCGCGATTGTGTGCAACGCCAAGGAAGCGGGCTTCTACGTCACGCGGTCACTTGGCGATGAGAAATTCCTGGAAGAAGCGGGCCACGCGCTTCTGGCGCGCTTCGGCTGCAGCGCCGTCGTGATTACTCGCGGAAATAAAGGAATGAACGTTTTCGAGGAATCTTCGCCGCGGAGTATTCACATTCCGGCGACCGGTTTTGAGGTGACTTACGCGCGCGTCGGCCGGCCCGGCATCGAGCGGGGCGCCACCGGGCGGCAGGTTTTCGACGTCACTGGGGCGGGCGACACCGTCCTCAGCGTCCTATCCCTTGCGGTTGCGGCCGGGGCATCACTCACGGACGCCGCGATGCTCGCCAACGTCGCCGCCGGAGTCGTCGTGGGAAAACTCGGCACCGCGAGCGTCAGCCCACAGGAGCTCGTTCACGCTCTCGATGACATGCGCTAGGGCAGCGATTCCTCGAAGGGCTTGGCTCTGTCATCTTCGCGCTCTCGCGATGAGCCGCCTCGCAACGTTCTGCCAAGTGCTCGTTGCACGAAACCAGTTCCCCTCGAACCCGTGGCCATGATAAATCGTGCCCATGTTCAGTTGAGACCATTTGTCACCCTTTCCGGGCAGATAGATGTAACCCTGTTCGGACGAAGGGTTGTAGTCATAGAACACGACATAAACGAGCCGCGCTTCCTGAAGCTTTGCGTAGACTGACACTTCGTAGTGCAGAAGGCCGTTCGGCCGTTCCGCAGCCACGCCCTGGGACCAGTCGATAATGAACCCTTCGGTTTGCTCCTTGCCGTTAACGCGAAGGCCTGGGCCCGCCCACACATTAAAATCTCTAAGGATCTTCGGGTCGGTGATTTCGATTGGCGTTGTGAGGTCGGCGCCTTTGATGATGATCTTGACTGTCTCCCCTTTTGCGAACAGTGGGGCAGGGATACCAATTACTAGAACTAAAGCGAATACAACGGCAAACGCTCTGTTCATTTTCTTTCCCTCCCATTTGGATCATGAACCAGATCAACCGCAAGTGGGCAGGTCAGCTGAACCAAAGCCGCTCTCTTGCGTTAGACGCAGATGCCGCCAACTATGTTAACTTTGGGTTCGATGAGCCACAGGAGGGCGTCCTTCCGGGCTAGGGCGGGAAGCTGAAGGATTTGTCGGAGATCAAGACCCAGACGCTCACGACTTTTGTCTTGCGGCTTTTTTCGATCTCCGACGCGTCAGGCATGGGCGAAAACGGACTGATGGCCACGCGAACGGCGATGGCGTTGGCCCCGATGGGGGAACTGGCGCGCAGAATCTTGTAGCTCTTCACCGGGCCGTAATAGCCCTCGGGACCCCAGTCGGCGAGAAAATCCTTCATCGCATAGCTCGGGCTCGGCTTCCAGAGTTGATAGGCGCGCGCGGTGTCGCCCGCGACCAGGGCGTCGAAGAAATGCTCCGCGGCTTTCTTTTCCGGGTAGTAGCGGAAGGTGAACCAGAGGACCACAATGGCGACCAGGACGAGGGCCGCAATGGTGAAGGCCATGGCCCGAGATTTTTCCGGCTTTTCGGCAGGTGGATCGAGAAGTGTCATTCGGTAATCTCCTGCCCCGCGAGCTTGAGAAAGAAGATTCGTTGCTTCCTGCACTGCTCAGCAACACCAAAAATCCTATCAGAGTTCGTGCATTCGAGTAAAACGTGGCGAATTGTTGATAGCAGGCCGCATTCCGGTTGAGCGATTAGAAGTTCCCTTCCTGCTCGCAGCTCGATGGGAAAAAGCAGCGCGGGCCGTCGAGCCCGGCTACCTGCTGCATTGAGCGGAAGGGTAGAACCTTCGGCTTTTATGGAGAGTAACTTCAGATTCAGACTTCCGAACTCGCATTGACGCATGTCTCTTAATCAGCCTAACATCAGTGCTCGGTGGCAGTGCAGCTCCCAGCGATCGGACAAACTCTCGGGCACTACCGTCTAGTTACGAGGCTTGGTGCAGGGGGCATGGGTGTGGTTTACCGCGCCCACGATGAACACTTGGACTGCGATGTTGCCCTGAAAGTTCTGCCGGTTACCCTGCTGACAGACGAAACCGCGCGAAAGTGTTTCCGCAAAGAAGCCCTAACACTCGCCAAGCTAAAACATCCCAACATCGCGACCATCCATGATTTCGACACGGACGGCGGCGTCGACTTCCTGGTGATGGAGTATGTAGACGGTGTGACGTTGACCCAGAAGGTGGCTCAGGGGACGCTGCCTGAGAAAGAGCTGCTGCCGCTCGGCAGTGACATCGCGAGGACACTGGAAGCTGCGCACAATCAGGGCGTCGTGCATCGCGACCTGAAGCCGGGAAATATCATGCTGACTTCCCGCGGCCACGTGAAGCTGTTGGATTTCGGGTTGGCGAAACTGTTACACGTAAGTGAAACCGCTGCCACCGAAACACTGTCGCAAACGCCGGGCGCCACAGGAACTCTGCCCTACATGGCCCCGGAGCAGTTGCAAGGCAGGCCGCCAGACTATCGTAGCGATCTCTACTCCCTCGGCGCAGTGTTCTACGAACTGGCCACCGGACGAAGGCCTCTTCGAGCGGAGGGAGTTGCTCAGCTCATCCATGCCATCCTGCTTGAACCGCCAGTTCGTCCGCGTGAGCTGAACAGTCGGGTATCCGCTGAATTGGAGCGAATCATCCTGAAGTGCCTGGAGAAGGATCCAGAGAACCGGTACCAGTCGGCAAAAGAAATCAGCGTGGATCTGCGACGGCTTGAGGCCCCAGCATCCATATCTGGCATGGGTGCGGCCCGAATTCCAAGTCCACGCAAGACCACGAAAAAGGCACTCATGGTTGGTCTGGCCGGGTTGTTGTTCGTGCTGACAGGGTCCGTCCTCGGACTGTTCTTCTGGCGGCAGAACTCTCACAAAATGCCGGCGGTTTCGAACTCGGGTTACGTCGCTCTTACTGACTTCAATGATTCAGCAGTCGCGCCGGCACTCTCGCCTGATGGGCGCATGGTGGCTTTTGTTCGCTTCGGGAATATCGGCGACTCGGCCGCCCGGGGACAGGTCTACGTCAAGTTACTGCCGGGCGGCGAACCGGTCCAGCTCACCAGCGACGCACTGCAAAAAGGCTCTCTGGCCTTCTCGCCAGATGGTGCGCAAATTGTTTACACCGTTGTGGACAAGGCGTTCGTCTGGGATTCGTGGCAGGTTCCGGTCTTTGGCGGATCCGCGCGGCTTTTCATGGCGAATGCCTCCGGCCTAATTTGGGGTGGTGATAAACAATTGGTTTATTCAGAAATCAAGCAGGGTGTTCACATGGGAGTCGCGAGTTCCGATGAGAACCGTGCAGGACATCGTGACATCTATCTGCCAATCGGCGAGGGCAGCATGGCCCACCGCTCGGCGTTATCGCCGGATCACAAATGGTTACTGATTGCCGAGATGGACGGAACGGCCTGGCTCCCATGCCGGATTCTGCCTTTTGACGGTTCGTCAACCGGCAGACGGGCCGGCCCAAATGAGGGGCAATGCACCAGCGCCGCGTGGTCGCCCGATGGCCAGTGGATGTACTTCTCCTCTACCGCATCCGGTGGTTTCCACATTTGGCGGCAGAAGTTTCCCGATGGCACACCCGAACAGATCACCTCTGGAGCGACGGAGGAAGAAGGCACGGCACCGACACCAGACGGCAAGTATGTGATCACCAGCGTCGGCATAAGGCATGCATCCGTTTGGATCCACGACTCCGGCGGTGACCGCCAACTTACGTCGGAGGGGTTTGCCATGCTCCCCACGCCGTCGCCTTCCGGCGACAAAGTGTTTTACCTGGTGAGTAGCGGCTCCGCCCGCGCCTACATCAGCGCCGAGCTTTGGACTGTTGACATGAAAACAGGCGAGAAGGCGCGTGCCTTGCCCGGCTACACGATGTCGCATTACCGCATTTCACGCGACGGCGAGCAGATCCTCTTTACCTCCACCGGCAACCAGACGGGCGACGGCGTCTGGATAGCAGACGTGGATCGCCGCAGTTCGCCGCGCCAACTTACCCACGGCAGCGAATTCCGTGCATTCTTCGGCGCTCCGGGAGAGATCCTCTACCTAAGCGAGGGCAAAGAGCGCCATCTATTTCGCATAAAAGAAGATGGGTCAAACCAGGAAATGGTGATGCCCGATGCAATTACGTACCTGATCAGCGTTTCTCCGGACGGTCAGTGGGCCGCGGTCACCATGGCGCAAACCCCGGGAACGGCGGGAAGCGTCGTGAAGCTCTTTCCAACTCGTGGAGGCGAACCTTTCCTTGCGTGTGGGGCGTGCATGCCCGGCTCTGGACCAGGCCGGCGACAGGCTCCGATGTTGGATTGGAGCACTGACGGCAAGTGCTTGTTTGTTTCACTCCAGTATTTCGGCCTCCACTCGAAGAATACCGTGGTGCTGCCGTATCGCTCCAGCCTGCCATTTGGAAAATTCTGGCCGAAGGGCCTTACGTCCGAAAGGGATTTTGCAGCCTTAGCCGGCGTCAGGATAATTCCTGAGCCCAATGCCTTCCCAGGCCTCGAGCTCCCGAAGTACGTGTTTTGGAAGATGACGACCCAGAGCAATCTCTATCGCATTCCGCTTCCTGAATAAGCGATCGCGCGCCTTGACGAGGCGAGTGTGATCTCCGTCCTCCCCGACAAGTCTCTCAACCGCCCCCAAACGGCGTTCGTGGAAGTGCCAGCCGGACGTGTAAAGAGCTAACCGGAGAGCGAGCTACCACGGACCTAAACTTCGAGGGCGCCGGAAGGGCCGGGGGGGAGCTCGATCTGGTATTTGGTGCGGGCTTTTTCGCGGTGCTGCTCAAGGGCCAGCTCGATCAGCTTGTCGATTAACTCGCGGAAGGGAATGCCGCTCGCTTCCCACATCTTGGGATACATGCTGATGGAGGTGAAGCCGGGGATGGTGTTGACTTCGTTGAGATAAATCTTGCCGCCTTTTTTCACCAGGAAGAAATCCACGCGGGCCATGCCGCTGAGTTCGAGGGCGCGAAACGCGTCCACGGCGTACTTCTGGATTTTTTTCACCTGTGCCGCCGTCAGTTTGGCGGGAATCAAGAGCTGCGTGCCCTCTTCCAAATATTTTGCGGCGTAATCGTAAAATTCGTGGTGCGGCACGATCTCGCCGGGAACGGATGCTTTGGGATCGTGATTGCCGAGGACGGAAACCTCGATTTCCCGGGCGATCATATTGCGCTCAACCAGAATTTTCATGGCGAATTCGGCGGCGAGATTCACCGCCGGGGCCAGTTCGGCATGCGAATGCACCTTGCTCATACCGACGGACGATCCAAGAGTGGCGGGCTTCACGAACAGGGGATACCGGAATTTTTTTTCGATGGTGTTCTGAATTTCGCGGGGATGGTGTTCCCAATCGGCGCGCTGGACGGCGATCCAAGGCACGACGGGAATCTTTGCCACCTGCAGAAGGCGCTTCGAGACATCTTTGTCCATGGCGATGGCGGAGCCGAGCACGCCGGCGCCGACAAAGGGCAAGGCCGCCAAGTCCAGCAGGCCCTGGATCGTGCCATCTTCGCCGAACGTGCCGTGCATGACGGGGAACACCACGTCGAGGCGCTGGCCGCCGCCGCTGCCGTCCAGCCGCACAAGGGCGGCGTCGGTAGGATCGGCAGTCATCATGACGCGCTGGCCGCCCTTCAAAACTTCCGGAAGCATTTTCTGCGCGCCCGCGCCGACCAGCCAATGGCCTTCCTTGGTGATGCCGATGGGCACAGCTTCGTACCTGTCGGGGTCGAGACCACGAATGACGGAAGCCGCGGAGGCGAGAGAAACTTCGTGCTCGCCGGAGCGGCCGCCGAAGAGGATTCCTACGCGAAGCCGTTTTTTTTCGTTCATCATGGAAGTTCGTGACTCGTGACCCGTGAAGGAAGTCCACAGTCGACAGTTGACAGTTTACAGTTCACAAGGAAAAGAGAAAGAGAATCCGCGAACCATTGCATACAACTGTGAACGGGTCGTGATAGATATCAAGAGTTCTCAGCGTGAGTCGGCCGGTTGCGCCTAAAGGTGCCCGCTGCAACTGAAGAAAGTTATTGGGGTAAAATGCGCCGCTACAGGATTTTCTGGCCGAGGCCGGAGAGGACGAGTTCGACGCCGAGGAGAGCGGTGCGGTTGTGTTCGTCGAGGATGGGATTGATCTCGACGACTTCGAGGGAAACCATGGACTCGGTGTCGGCGATCATTTCCATGGCGAGATGGGCTTCGCGATAGGTGACGCCGCCGCGCACGGGAGTGCCGACGCCGGGGGCGTCGGCAGGATCGACGAAATCCATATCGAGGCTGACGGCGATGCCGGCGGTGTCGTCCATGGCGTACTTGAGGGCCTCGGACATGACGTCGCGCATGCCGCGCTCGTCAATGTCGCGCATAGTGAAGACATGGACACCGGATTTTTTGACGATTTTGCGTTCCTGCGCGTCGAGGTCGCGCGCGCCGACGATAACAATGTTGCCCGGCTCGGCTTTGGGCTTGAAGCCGAGCAGGTCGACGAGCTCGGGAGCCCCGTAACCCATGATGGCGGCGAGCGGCATGCCGTGGACGTTTCCTGAAGGAGAAGACTCGGGCGTGTTCATGTCGCCGTGAGCGTCGAGCCAGAGGTAGCCGATTTGCTTTTTGTCTTTGCGGAAATGATTGGCGACGCCGGCGGCAACCCCTACGGCGATGGAGTGGTCGCCGCCGAGCACGACGGGGAGAAAACCTTCGGCAAAGGATTTTTCGACGGCGACGGCGATATCGCCGCAGGTCTCCGCAATTTCCTGCAAATACTTGGCGCGCTTTTCGCCGATGGGCATTTCTTCGGGCTGCTTGACGGAGAGATTGCCGATGTCTTCGACCTGGACGCCGAGCTTCTTGATGGCGGCCTGTAGACCGGCGCCGCGAAGAGCAGAAGGGCCCATGTCCACACCGCGACGGCTCTGCCCCAGGTCCATGGGAACGCCGATGATGCGAACTTTTTGGGCCATCTTAGTCTCGTGTTAAGTGATTCGTGCTCCGTGACCCGTGAGGGCGCACGAGAATGCTTTGCGCAGAATGAGCACAAGGCTCGGATCGCCGGGTCTTCTGAACGCAGTTCTTGCGAGAGGCGCCGATGCGACGCGAAATCCCCGCGTCAAGGATACACGCGGTAAATCATGCGCGGGAAGGGAATCACTTCGCGAATGTGTTCGGTTCCGCAAATCCAGGCGACCGTGCGTTCGAGGCCCAGGCCGAAACCGGAATGCGGCACGCTGCCGTAGCGACGCAGGTCGAGATACCACTGGAAGGCTTCTTCGGGCAGGTTGTGCTCGCGCAGGCGCTTGACCAGCAAGTCGTAATCGTGGATGCGCTGGCTGCCGCCGATGATTTCGCCATAGCCCTCAGGCGCGAGCATGTCGAAGGCGAGAGCCAGATCAGGGCGCTGGGCATCGGGCTGCATGTAAAACGCTTTGATCGCCGATGGGTAGCGGTGCACCATGACGGGGCGGTCGAAGGCGCCGGAAATGATGGTTTCTTCGTCGCCGCCAAAATCGTCGCCGAACCTTGCGGGATTGCCGTGCTTGTTCAGCACGGCGACCGCTTCTTCGTAGCTGATGCGCGGAAAGGGGGGCTTCACGTTTTCCAGTTTCCTGGCGTCACGCTTGAGCGTTTCCAGTTCACGCGATTTGTTTTTCACGACCGACTGAACGATGGCGCTGACGAGACCTTCGCCGAGCGCCATGACTTCGTCCAACTCGACGTAAGCGGCTTCCGGCTCGAGCATCCAGAATTCGGTGAGGTGGCGGCGCGTTTTTGATTTTTCGGCGCGAAACGCAGGCCCGAAGGTGTAGACCTTGCCGAGCGCCATGGCCGTGGCTTCGATGTAAAGCTGGCCGCTCTGCGTCAGGTAGGCCTTCTGCTCATCGATGTAATTGACTTCGAAAAGAGTCGAAGTGCCTTCGCAAGCGGCGGGAGTGAACATGGGCGCGTCAGTGAGGGTGTAACCCTGGCTGTCCATGAATTCGCGGGCGGCGCGCACCGCCTCCGCGCGAATGCGGAGAATCGCGGCTTGGCGCGGCGTTCGAATCCAGAGATGACGGTGGTCGAGCAGGAAATCGACGCCATGTTCTTTCAATTGGATGGGGAACGGCGTGCTCTCCGGGACTTTTTGGATGATTTGGATTTTCGTGACGCCCAATTCGTAGCCGCCGGGGGCGCGTTTCTCCGCGCGAATCTTTCCCGCGACGATCACGCTGGATTCTTGAGTGAGACCCTTCAGCGCTTCGAACGCTTCAGGATTCTCCTTCAGCGCGCAAACACCCTGGATAATTCCCGTGCCGTCGCGAAAGATCGGAAACAGCAATTTTCCCGACTCGCGAAGGTTATAAAGCCATCCCTTGAGAGTGACTTCCTGTCCGTCGAATTTCCCCGCTTGCTCAATGGTGATGACCGTCATCGCCTCAGTCTCTTGTGCCGCGCTCACTTTGCCGATGCCCATTCCTTTTCGAATCGAGCCATGGCCTTGCGAGCAGCGGCGAGCTGATCGGCGGCGCTTGGCGCTTCCGGCCCGGTTTTCTCTTTCAACTCCAAGACCAGCGGCAAACTAGTTTGCGGCGCAGACTTGAGCAGCTTGATGGCTGCGTGCCAATCAATGGTGCCGTCATAGGGCGGCAAGTGCTCGTCTTTTTCACTGTGGTTGTCGTGGATGTGCGCGGAGCAAACCAGGTCGCGCAGCGGCGCAAAACTTTTTTCCAACCGTTCTTCTGCGGGCAGTTCTGCAAGGTGAGCGTGGCCGATATCGAAATTAAAACGCAGGCCCGACAGGCGTGTTTCGTCGACGAAAGCCCGCAGGTAGGCGGGGTCGCCCATCTCACTCAAGGTGTTTTCCACGCAAATGGTCACGCCCGCGTGGTGCGCGTGCAAAATCAAATGCTCGAGCGAGCTGAAGGCGGCATCACGCTTACGCGGATCGGCGGTTTCCCGTGAACCGCCCATGTGCAGAATGAGGCGCGCGTAGGGCAAGTCATCGGCGACATCGATGACGCGCTTCAGTTCGTCCATCGCTTCGACGCGGCGGACGCGCTCGACTTCGCAGATGGAAAGGGGCGTGCCGCTTTCGCGCATGGCGCTCATATCGCGGCTGGTCGGGGCGTGCAAAGAGACAAGCTGCAAGTTGTGCGCCGCCAGCGCGCTCGCCATGGCGGACACTTCCTGCTTCAGCGCGTATTCGAAGTGGCTGCGCGTGCAGAAAATTTCAAGGCCCTGGAAGCCTGCCTCGGCGATCAGCCCGAGGAGTTCCGGAGCCAGTTTTCGCGATACGAAAAGGTACGTCGAAAGTAGTCTTTGCATAATGGTGCCGATTTTCCCGAAGCGCCGAAAAGCAATCTCACCACAGGAGTCAACTTACCCCTGCAATCTCTGCGTTTGCTTCGTTCTGTTCTCAGTACCCCACCGCAGCCCCATCATCTCTCGGGTCGGCAGCGCCTAGCCGCTCGCCCGTTTGGGGATCGATGCCGATCGCATTCACCAGTCCAATGTGACCTCTGCGCTTGGTAGCATGGCCCATTGCGTTCAGCGCCTGTTCCAGTGCCGGAGGAAACTGCTGCTCCATGAGAATGCGGTCGGGAAGCCACTGGTGATGAAATCTTGGAGCATTGATGGCTGCCTGGGCTTCCATGCCCAGCTTCATCCAGTTGATCACGCTGAGCAGAGTCGCGGAGATAATTGTCGGCCCGCCGGGCGAACCGGTGACAAAGCTGAGCTTACCGTCGCGGAGCAAAATCGTCGGCGTCATGGAGCTGAGCGGCCTGTGGCCCGGAGCGATGGCGTTGGCCTCGGATTGAATCAGTTCGAAAAGCGCATTGGGGACGCCCGGCTGAGTGGTGAAGTCGTCCATTTCGTCATTGAGCAGAAATCCGGCGGAGCAGGTCACGTGGGAACCGTAGCTGCGGTTCAACGTGTAGGTACTCGCCACGGCATTTCCTGCCGCGTCCACGACAGAGAAATGCGTGGTGTGCGGGCCTTCGCCTAAGCTGACCATCGTCTGCGGTGCAGGATCATGCTTTGCCGAGACCCCGCACGCGTGAGGAGCCCCAGCCTTGACTTCCTTGCTCGTCGAGGCGTGTCGCGCATCAATAGTTGCCGCCAGCTCCTTGGCGTAGCAAGGGGCGGTCAAACCCGCCACGGGAACCTGGGAATAGTCGGGATCGGCAAGATACTCTGCACGGTCAGCAAAGACGCGCCGCATGGTTTCCGCGACAATGTGGACGCTTTGCGAATCGCCCCAGCCCTTTAGAGGGACACCTTGCAGCATGTTGAGCGCTTCAATGACCGCCACGCCGCCGGAGCTGGGCGGCGGCGAAGTCAGCACCTCCCAGGTGTGCGCGCCGCTTTCGTATTTTGCGCGCAGCACTTCGCGAATCTTTGGAGAGTAATGCGCGAGGTCGTCGAGGGTGATGAGCCCCCCCATTCGCGCCATGTCCTGTGCGAGCATGCGCGCCGTCTCGCCGCGGTAGAATTCGGCAGCTCCGTTTTTAGCGATGCGCTTCAGAGTGGCTGCAAGTTCGGGCTGGCGCAAGGAATCGCCGGCCTTAAACATTTGGCCGCCGTTCAGGAAAATGCGGGCGCTCACGGAGAATTGCTGCAGTCCCGGGCGTTCCCGGTCGAATTCGCGCGCCAGCTTCTCGCTGACGGGAAAGCCGCCTTCCGCGAGCCGGATCGCCGGGGCCATAACGTCCGCGAGCTTCATCGTGCCGTAGGTCTTCAGAGCCAGTTCGAGACCGGCCACGGTTCCCGGGACCGCGACGGAACGATAGCCGATGACGGAGGCCTCTTTATCGAGGTTCCCATCCTTGTCGATGTACATATCGCGGGTGGCTTTGCCGGGGGCTACTTCGCGGTAGTCGAAGAAAGTTGTTTTGCCGCTGGCGAGCCGGACCAGCATGAAGCCGCCGCCGCCGATGTTGCCCGCGGCGGGTTCGACCACCGCGAGCGCGAACGCCACTGCGACCGCCGCATCCACCGCATTGCCGCCGCGCTTGAGGATTTCCACTCCCGCCTGAGAGCCAAGCTCTTCGTCGGTAGCGACCATTCCGTGCACGCCGCGCACCGCTTGTTGCGGCCAGGGCTTGGAGACTTCGGCGGGCTTGGCAGCAGTCTGCGCATTTGCGGCGGCCGAAACCGATATGGCGATCGCTGCGAGAACGAGCGAAACGATGCACGTTGTTTTTTGGAGCCGAGGCATGAACAAAAGACACTAAGTGATTCGAGGGAAAGCGTCAAGGCGGTGCGCATTGCAGCAGTTGGTCTGATTGAGGTAGCGCAGTGGGGCAGTATTTCCCAGATCCCTGTTTTTGGACCCGTGAGGACCACACGTCCAGTTAGCCCACGACAAGGCCAAGTGTCCCAGCAGTTCTAGGGACTTGGCTTTTGGACTACTGCAGCTTCGCATACTCGGCCTTGGCCTGCTGCAAGACGGGGATGTCGGCGTCGGCATCTTTCCACAGAGTGAAGAAATCCTGATAAGCGGCGCGGGCTTTGCTGGAGTCACCTTGCGTGACGTAGGCACGGGCAAGGCCGAGATGTGCGAGCGCGCCGATGGGCTCGTTTAGGACAACGCCGCGCTGGTCGAGGATTTTCTGGAACTCGGCTGCGGCTTCGCTGCCCTGATGTTCGGCCAGGTACGCCTCCCCGCGCACATAGACGGGATACAGAGCGGGCGAGAAAGCACCACCGCTGATCGGTGACCCTAGCTCGTAGGGAGCGGCGGACTGAAGGTCCGTGATGGCCTTTGAAGAATCGTTGCGACGGAGCGCTAGCTGAGCGTGAAGCGTTGGCAGGTAGTTGAACTGGACCACCGTATCCTCGGGGAAGTGCTTCCCCAAATCATCCGCCAGTGCTTGAGCCCGGGACGCATCCCCCGCCAAGGCCAGTGCCAGCGCCGCTCCATACTGCACATCCCGGCCCGCCGAAAGGGCGAGCGCCGAGGCGGCCCGCTGGCGGGCCTCGGTTGCATTGCCGAAGAGGGCTTCTCGGAGGGCCGCTTCGGCTTCGTAACCTGCCGCCGTCTCCTTCTCTTCCGCCCGCTCGGCCGAGGCCACCGCCCGGCGGGAAAACTCCCGGGCCTTTCCCAGCCGCCCGGAATAGGCGACCGTATCGGCCTCGTAGGACAGAAGCACTTCTTCTATTCCGGGCTTGCCTGCCGACCAGGCCAACTGCCGCGCCATGCCCGCCGCATCGTTCTGTAAGAAGGCAAGCAGGTACAGGGCGCCCCGCAGAAGAGGAGAATCGAGTTTTTTCGCCTGGGCCTCTTCGGCGATGGCCCGGGCCTCATCCAGACGATTCAGATTGAGATAAGGGTAGACGAGATAGGCATAACTCACTCCGCTCGCGTCGAGGCGGAGGGTCTCACGATTTTCCGCAAGGCGTTTGTCATATTGCCCGAGAATTCTGTAGATGCCGCCCAGGTTGTCCGGCGGCACCCAGTCTCGCGGATAGGTCTGCGCCCAGAGTTCGTAGGCCCGGCGCGCCTTTTCCAAGTCGCCGGTGACGATGGAGTAGTAGTGAGACTCGATGTAGAACTTCTCCCGCTCGCTGACCCGCTCGCGCAGCTCGTAGGCTTTCTTCGTGTTCTCCGCTCCCAGGCTGGTTTCCCCGAGATTGTAATAGCTCGCCCCGAGCGCGGCATAGGCCATGGCGAAATTCGGGTCGAGGCGGATGGCCCGCTGCAACAAGGGCACTGCGGCGGCGTCATCCCCTTTTCCCACCCTGGTCTTCCATCCTAGGCTGTAGGCTTGAAGGGCTTCGAGCGAGGGCGTGCTGGCCTGCTCAACCGGCGTATCGAATTTCTGCACCGTGGTGAGCGATTCCCCCAGCTTCCCGCGCAGTTTCTCGGCCGCCTCACCAAGCGCCTTCAGTACGCGTTCTTTGCCATCCGCTGTCACCTGCTCCTCAGCCAGGGCGTCGCCCGTGCGGCAGTTCCCCGCCTTGAGGCCCAGAACATATTGGCTGCCGAGGCTCGCAATCGAGCCGTCGAGGACTACAGCGCTCTCTGTCCTCTGGCAGAGTTCCCGGGCAATCTCCGGCGTGAGCCGCGCATCGGCCGGCTGGCCCATCAGGCGCAGGGTCTGCTGGATGCGCCGGTCAGAGAGGAGGCTGAGGAAAGGTGATTGTTCGAGCTGCACCGTTAGGCCCTGCCGGAGCGCGCCGTCAAATACCGGGTCGCCAGCCGTGTTGGTGAAGTCGGCAAGGACGATGGTGTCTTTGTCGGTGAGTTTCGGCGTGCGATGGAAATAGAAGTAACCGCCCGCGGCAAGCACCACAACGGCAATGGCAGCGGGTAAAACCACCTTCAAGCGGATTCCTGGCAGCCCGCGTACACTGAGGTTCTCTCTGACTCCACGGGCGCTTGTCGCTGCTGATACTCTCGCCGGCTCCGTATCCCGCTTCAGCCTCTGCAAATCTCCGTGGATTTCTGCTGCGCTCTGGTAGCGCAGCTTGCGGTCTTTCTCCAGCGCTTTGCCAATGATTTCTTCCAGCCTCGGCGGGAGTTCCGGGTTCACTCTTGCGAGAGGAACCGGCTCTCGGTTAAGAATCGCATCATGGATGACCGCAGCACTGTTGCCGGGAAACGCCATCCGGCCTGCGGCCATTTCGTACAGTACCGCGCCAAACGAAAACAAATCCGTCCGTGCATCGAGCTCTTCACCCCGAGCCTGTTCCGGTGACATGTAGGTGATGGTCCCGATGGCGGTGCCGGGCGTGGTGAGAAGTTCTCCCGTGGCGGCGGTCGGGATCTCGGATGCGTCGGCACCTTCGGCGACTGGCGCAAGCTTCGCAAGCCCAAAATCCAGAATTTTGGCGTTGCCACGCTTGGTGACGAAAATGTTGGCGGGTTTGATGTCGCGATGGACGATCCCTTTCGCATGCGCCGCATCGAGCGCGTCGGCAATTTCGATTCCCAGCTCGAGCAGCACTTCGAACTCAATCGGGCGGCCTCCGATGTGGTGCTTCAGCGTCGTGCCTTCCAGTAACTCCATGACCAGGAAGGGCCGCTCATCATGCTGTCCAATCTCATGGATGGTGCAGATGTTGGGATGGTTCAAGGCCGAGGCTGCCCGGGCCTCGCGCTGAAAGCGTTCGAGCGCTTGACGGTCGTGCGCCATGTCTTCAGGAAGGAATTTCAGGGCCACGAACCGGGCAAGTGTGGTGTCCTCTGCCTTGTACACCACTCCCATACCCCCGCCACCGAGTTTCTCGATGATGCGGTAGTGTGAAATGGTCTGTGCGGTCATGCGTCGGACAGGAATTCTAGTCACCGCATCTTATGGCGCTGTGCGACGGAAGTCAAAGCGTCATGCTGTTCTGTAACTTAGGTCAGGTTTCCGCTTCGACGCGAGTAATGCAGAGAGTGTGTTGACTGTTAGAGACCGCTGACTCGAAATCGTCCGCCATCGGTCCCGAGCGAGTCAGAGCCCCAGGCTGTATAACGCGCAAACCGAACAAGTGAAATCTCGTTGCCTCCCCAGAAGTCCCGTTCTGGGAAGTGGCTGGGTCATCTCCAATTGACCCACTACGCGGATTGGTGCTTGTGCTTGGCGTCAAATGATCCGGCGCTGGCTTGATTGCCTCCGAGTCGCGGGGATGATTATTCGCTAAGGAATTCGACGGTTGGGGGGGCGGGAAGCAGACCGGCCCTGGTGCCGCGGACAATCAGCTCTATTACAGCTTGTTTGCCTTTTTCACCGTAGCCGAGCGTCCACTTGTTCACATACATGCTGACAAACGTGTCGGCCAGCTCGGTGTCCATCTCGCGGGCGAATTGCATGGCGTAATTCAGGGCTTCTTCGCGGTGCTCTAGGCCGTAGGAAACGCTGTCGCGGATGGTTTTGGCAATGTGTCGGCCGAGTTCAGGTCCGAGGGCGCGGCGCACGGCATTACCGCCCAGCGGCAGGGGCAGGCCCGTCTGTTCGTGCCACCAGATGCCGAGGTCAATCACCCGGTGCAACCCTTTCTTGGGAAAGAAAAGCTGTCCTTCGTGGATAAGGAGACCGGCTTCAACAAGTTCATTCTGAACAGCGTCGATGATCTTGTCGAAAGGCATAACCACAGGTTCGAAATGCGGCTCATAGAGTTTGAGAGTGAGGTAAGCGGTGGTTTTCAGACCCGGCACGGCAATGCGCTTGCCAGCGAGTTCCTCAGGTTTCAGTGACTCGGTGGCAACCACAATGGGGCCATAGTTCTCGCCGAAGCTGGCTCCGCAATCGAGCAGGATGTACTTTTCGCGCAACTCGGGATAAGCAGCAAAACTGATGGCGGTGACGTCATACGTTTCCGCCAAGGCGGCTTCGTTCAGCGACTGGATGTCCGAGAGAACATGCGTGTATTTGTAACCCGGTGTGGAAAGCTTGTGGGTGGCCAGGGCATAGAACATGAAGGCATCGTCGGAATCCGGTGAGTGCGCAAGCTTAATCTCGACCGGCTCTTTCTCGGTCTTCGAGGCTGTTTGTTGGCCAGGCATGGGCGTGCTCGGCTCCTCTTTTCGTGCGGCCCGGTGCGGTCGGGGCAACCTCCACTGCGCTCCCGAACTTACCGGGGTGGACTCGCCCAGGCTGGGATTCCCCCAAAGAGACTTCCTCTGTTACGGGAGGCTCTGTCTGGAGTCGGACGGAAGAAAATTTGCGCGTCGCAGGGGCCTGCGTGGCGCTGGCCGGGCGATTCTTACCAGGGAAAGCCTAGCATATCGCTGGCTATTGCGACAAATGCCGGCATCGCTTTTCACAGGGGAGCCACTTTCCGAGTGTGCTGACGCGGGAGTAGACTCCAGATGGAATGGAGGCGGCCATGGATAAGCGTCGTCATCCCCTCGTTATCCGTCCGTGGAAAACGCGACAGACACAACAAAACAAATGGGAGACGCTCGCAGAAGGGAAACGGTTCGATCCTAGAGGGCTAAAGAAAGATTCCTCTTCGAAGATCCGTCGGGCAGGTTCGAAGAAGCGCGACTGAGGCCGACGCGTTCAAGAGGCACGAGAGCAAGGCTCTGGGCAGTTGAACGAATGTGCTGCCGCTTGCTTTGCGGAGGACGAAACACTAGCGCTGCACGACAGTTGGCGAGAAACTGTCTTTTGCTGCGCTGTCGTAAAGGTGAAGGATCTGCGCGGTGCGCTTGAGCAAATCCGAGGGCATGTCGCCAGCTTGGTAGTCCACCCATCCCGTCGTGTAGGTGAGGACCACCTTCCGGCCGGAGCACACCATTTCCAGAGAACCAAGCCGGTTTAAGATCAACTTGACTTCACACAAAGCGCATTCCGGCAGGACCAGCAGGAAATCGTCGCTTGCCAGGCGCACCGCGAAATCGGAGCCGCGACACGCCTTCCTTAAGCGCCGAGCGAGCTCTTTCAACGCCTGGTCCATCGCGGATAAGCCGTAACGTTCATTCAGTTGCGCGAAATCATCCAGATGAATCGTGGCAATGCTCAGCGATGTGTTCTGCCGCCGCGCGCGGGCTATCTCTTTCCCAAGCTGTTGCTCAACGAAGGCTCGAGTGTACAAGCCTGTGACCGGGTCCACGCCGGTGGGGTCAAAGATTTCGTTGCTACTGGCTTCTGGCGCGTCGTCTTGATGGGTCAGCTGCCTCCGCTGACGGCGGAAGAAACGTTGCCGGTAGAGCAACCAGCCATTGAACAGGAGAAGCAGGCACAGGATTCCCCAACGAGCCTGATCGGAACGGATCTCGTAAAAATGATGGCTGTGGAGGAAGAGAGAGCGGAATGACGTGAGCAAGAAGGCCAGCGCCGAAAGAGTAGTCACAAAAAGCGCAGACACCCAAAGCCACCACTCGCGCCGGGCGATCTGGTGCAAATCAGTTTCCGCTTGTTGTGCGCGGAAGGCGGGCAGCCCCTCGAGGGGCGAGGAACGGCGCTTGGCTTTGCGAAGACCTAGCATCGATTGTATGTTCATTGCGAGGAGACTGGCACGCAATTACTCGCAATTACTTTAGGCTGATGCTCGAAAGTGAGGCAACCTCGAAATGGTACAGGCACGTTCCTTTCAAGAACCTGACCAAAGGGCCAGCGTAACGGATTGGAGAGTACCGTACCTCCAAAACATCGATGCGCGGCCGACAGCGTGGCCTACTAGAGCCAGAGCCGAGCCCGGCCCTCGAAGAGGCAAGCATGAAAAACAAATGGATCATCGCGGGAGTAAGTGCCTTGCTGTGCGCTGCCGGAGCAGCAGCGCGTTCGTATAATCCGATGAAGTGGATCAAGAAAGGCCCGAGCCCCACAGCGACCGAGCAGCTCGCCGCGCATAGCGAGCAAGAGAAGAAGCTAACGTTGCAGCTGCAGGCGTTGCTACCGCCGCGCACAACTCTGAAGAATGCGTGCTCGGCATTCAAGGATCTGGAGGGATGCGTCGCGGCGCTGCACGTAAGCCACAATCTGCAGATCAAGTTCAATTGCCTGAAGTGGGATCTAACTGCCGTGAAGCCGGGTGGCGACGTTAAATCCTGCGAGGCCCCGTTTAGAGAAAAGGCCATGAACTTAAGCAAAGCGATCCGCGTGCTGAAGCCGGATGCCGACGCCAGGAACGAAGCGAAGAACGCCGAGAAGCGCGCGCGCGAGGACATCAAGGACGCTAGCTCGTAAAAGACAGCGAAACCTGGCGAAACAACTGCAAATGAAGAATCACGTGCCCCACGCGCAACGCCAGCGCGTGGGGCACGTAAAACTTCTCTAGTCGATCCAACCGAGTGAGTTTGTGCGACCTGCCTGGTCGAATCCTGCCCGATAGGCCTTCAATCCCTGATCACTTTGTGCTTCGCTTGCGACGGTTTCACCCGAGGCTAGAGCGAAGAGACCATGCGGGCGATGGCGTCGTCGAAGGTGGCGCGACCGTCGAGGTACGGTTGCCAGAATCTCTGCAGCAGCTTGAAATAGTCGTTCCAGCCGCGCTGATAGAGGCCTTCGCGGACGGCATAGGGAGTATAGCCGCCGCCAGGTACGCTGCCGTCCCGATCGCCGGCGGTTGCCCCGGAAGAGGCGAGGACCGGGCGAATCACTTCACCTGTGGTGTAAAAGACGAGAGCGTGCCAGAGGTCGCGAGGGATAGCCTTGTCGCGCTGGCGGCACTCGCGGATGATGGCGGCCTGCACGGGCCCGGCGATGCCGTGCGAGGCTTCGTGGAAAAGCACTTCGAGCGCTTCCGGGCCCTGATTGCGCGAGTCCAAACTGGAGATGGTGACGCGCAAGGGATCGACCGTGGTATAAGCGCCGGCCCAATTGCCATACGCACTAACGTCAACGCGAATTTTTTCGCGCGGCCAGCGAGTTTGGTAGATGTCAGCGAGGCGTTCGGACAGGCCCACGCCTTGTTCGCGGACAAGCGGGGCCACGCGCAAGATCCAGCGGCGGTTGGCGCGATCGTGTTCCGGCCAGAGATGCGCGCGATAGATGGACGCCGCGGATTCCAAGACTTGGGTCAGCTTTGCGGGCATGCCAGCGTCGCAGAATTTTCGCTTCCTGCCAGAGAGTTCGTCGCAATCCTCGAAATCGCCAAGCTGATCTTTCAACTGGATGAGTTCGGTGGAAAAGAGGAGATCTTTGCCGGTGTAATTTGCGGCGTAGTAGGTGATGGCCTCGCCCCAGGACTTTTGTTCGGAGGCCGTGAGAGCAGGTTTTGCTTCGGGCGCTGTTTTCAGCGACGGCCCGCTGGCCTTGCCGGTATTGTCCGGCGCCGAGGCGGCCGCCCGCTGCCGGGCTTCATGATAGAGCGTGTGATGAAGATTGACCCAAAAACCGCTGTGGAGTTCAAAGACGGGGAGAGGCCCGTAAGTGGAACCGTATTGCGGCCGCGCTCCCGCACGCAACGGAAACAGCAACAAAAGAGGTATCAGAAAGAGGAATCCGAATTGTGCCCCGCGACGCATGATGAATTGAACGATACTAGCGCCAACTCTTCCCGCGCACAAATCACTGGTCGCAGCCTGGCAGGGCCGCAGATTGCCGTTGGCCGATAAAAACACCTGCCACGTCGTGCAGGTAAAGCTAATCCACTTTGGGGTCTGTCTCGCTGCCGACAGCGCCTTGCCGGTCAGCGGCGTGCAGGCCACCATTCGAATCGCGGAAAAATGACCGTCGTCCTGTTCGCCCATACCGGAGCGGAGTCGCCGCCAACTCGTATTTTGCCGGGGCGCCGAGCGTGCTCGCGCCGACAATCACATAGCGAAAGGCGTAACCGTTTTTCATGCCCGTCGCGAGGTCTGAATCCAGGAGCCCGGCAGCCGCGGCGTTGGCCGGGCCGTGAAGAGGCGGTCCGAGATTTGCCAGAGATTCAGGCAGCCGCAAATTTTTGTTGCGATAGGCCTCGACGGCCTCGGAAATTTTCTTCAGAGCCTCGATCGCGCCCCGTTCCGTCGCTTCCATCGCGGCGGCATCCCATTCGACTTCCAGCGAGGGAAGATCCAGAAGCAGCAAGCCCAGTGACAGCAGCCTCCACTCACCGTCCTCGCGCACCATCCCCATGGTGATCTGGCGGGTGTTTGCCCCGGTGGTGTCCGTCGTATCCCGAAGCTCCATGGGAAGAAAGGCCATGTTGTCGCGGAGATCCGCGCCGCCGATCTGCATCTCTGTCGTGACATCGCGTGTCTCACAGCGGAGAATGAGGCGGCCAACGGGGTTCGTCGATGCTGTAGGTTTGCCAGGCTCATTCAGAAGAACGAAACGCTTCATCAAGGAAACCCGCGCCGCGGGGGTCATACGGGAAAACGCTTCTTTGTTCCTGGCCGTCAGAAAACGGGCAAAATCAGTTTGATTTTGGGAACAGGCGGCGGAGAGTACAGCTTTTAGCGCCATGCTGGGCCCACCTATGGTCGTGGTCGGAGTTTCGCTCGGCACGTTTGCGGCGCTTCCACCGAGTTTGGAACTGGATTCCTGCGATAGGCCATTCGCGGCCGTGAGCAGAACTGCGCAGATCAGAAAAAAGATTCGTCCAACGATCTTCGTTTTCTGAGACCTCACATCAATCCTTTGCCAGGCTCAGAATCGCTGCTAGATTCTGCGTGAAGGTCGACCGCGGCAGAACTTCATCGCAACCCGCAGCCTGTGCTTGAGCGGCAAGCTCCCTCTGCACGTGCGACAAGAATCCCACCACGCGAATGTCCTTGCGGGTTTGCCGCAGCTTTTCAATGGTTTGGATCGGCTGGCTTCGCGCGTTCAAGTCAACGATGACGAGTTTTGGGGCGCTCTCCATTAGTCCCATCAGTGCCTCCCCGTTCGCCGCCACCTTCACTTCCACGCCAAGTTGCTTGGCGGTTTCGGCCAGCTTCATCTGGAAAAACAGATCATCCATCAGCGCTACGACTCTTCCCATCTCTCGAGTCCTCGTTCCCTCGTTCCTGATCATTATGCGCCCGTTCTTCATTTCCATACGTTCAAAGGGCTTTTGCGAGTACAATAAATTCCTTCATGGGAGGTGCTCCATGCAACCTGCCTCCGCCACTGAGATACAGCCTGCCATCTCGCTACTGGAAAAGACGCCACATTTGCTCGAAACGCTGCTTGGGGATTTGCCGGGGGAACTTCTTCACTGGAAGCCTGCGCCGGACCGGTGGTCGATTTCCGAGGTGCTCGCGCATCTGGCGGCCCTCGAACAAGTTTGCGCCGAGCGCATGTTGCGCATGATCGCGGAGGATTCCCCGGCGCTCACGAAATACGACCTGGCCGGCGCCGCTGCTCGTGGGGAATATTCCCGAGGATCAGCAGGCGAAAATCTCGCGCTTTTTACGCGCACGCGCCGCTCGACGCTCGCGCTGTTGACGGGTCTCCCCGCCTCCGCGGGCGCGCGCACGGGCGTCCATTCGGAACTCGGCACCGTAACGCTCGCGCACATGCTCAACGAATGGGCCAGTCATGACCTGGGGCATCTGCGACAGATTGCGGAGCTTTATCGCGCACGCGAATTTCATCCTCATTCCGGGCCGTTCAGCAAGTATTCGAATCCCAAGCCGTGAACCACTCCCCGGAAGACCTGCGAATGGCCCGCTGCGGGCCGCGCGACGTCACACTTTACTCGCGTCCCGGTTGCCATCTTTGCGACCAAGCGAAAGCGGCTATCACGCCGGTTCTGCGCGAATTCGGTCTTGTCTTGCGCGAAGTGAACATTGATGAGGATCCCATTCTGAAGGATCGCTACGGGTGGGATGTCCCGGTGATCTTCATCGGCCAGCACAAAGCGGCGAAGCATCGCGTGGATCTGGCGCAGTTCCGCCGCCAGCTTGAAGAGGCCGGAACGAAGTGAGATTCCCGGCTGAAATCCGCGAGAGAGATTTAGAGATGTTAGTGACCGCCGTCGGTGCTGTGCGCACCAACAGTTTCGTCCGGCACTGCGCCTTTACGGCCCTTCACACGGTCGTACACGCTGACCTGGCTCACCGAACCAAGCGCTTCGTTGTAAAAGGTCGGAATCCCCAGGGCGGTGCGCAACTCTTCGTTGAATTTTCGCAGATTCTGAAGGTGAGTCGCCAACGCCGGCAACTTGAGCCCTTCGTCCGTGAGCAGAAACTTCTGATAGCCCGCGTCCCATAGCCGTGTGAACTTTCCCTTTAGCATGATCGTTGGCGGAATCGTCATCTGGTAACGTTCGTCGGTACCTTTGCGGAACTCGGCTCCGCAGCCGTATTTCTCGACGCGAACGACGCCGCGCGTGCTGCCCACAGCGAATCCGAGCGCCGCGAGACTTTCGATTGTTTTTGGCGAAAACCGCTCTTCGACATTCCACATGATGGGTTCAGGGTACGATGCCCATCGCGCAACTGTAAAGCCCTGACTCGGCGCTCGGGTCAGCTCCCGGTTCTGTCGTGGTGTTGCCCCAAAGGAAACGAACCCCAGAACGGTCGTTTGCAGGCAGAGAGGCGGTTGGAAACCCTTGAAAACCTGGCCTATATCCCCGGGCTAGGCTGGGGCATCCAATTCGGAGTAAAATGGTCTGATATCCTGAGTATTGCGTAGCCAGGAAGGTACTCGAGTCAACGAAGCATGGCCACAACGGGGCACATCACTGCATCTGGTCGCGAATCAACGACCCAGCAAGGCCGGGCGGGAGAATCGCTGCTCGACCGGATTGGGAATACGCCCTTGCTGCGCTTAGAGCGCGTCGGCCAGGAATACCCAAACGTCGAGTTTTATGCCAAGGCCGAGTGGTTCAACCCTGGCGGGTCCGTGAAGGACCGACCTGCCCTGGGCATGATTCAGGCGGGCTTGGCGAGTGGCGCTCTGCGACCGGGCAAGACCATCATTGACGCGACCAGCGGGAATACGGGGATTGCCTACGCGATGGTGGGCGCGGCGTTAGGGTATCCCGTTAAGCTCTGTTTGCCGGACAGCGCTTCCCTTGAACGCAAGCGCATCCTCACGGCCTTCGGCGCCGAGCTGGTAATCACGCCCGGCGATGAAGGCACTGACGGAGCGATTTGCAAGGTGCACGAAATCGTTGCCGCCGATCCTGCGACATATTTTTATCCCGACCAGTACAGCAATCCGGCAAACTGGCAAGCGCATTACCGCACCACCGCCAGCGAAATCTGGGAGCAAACATCCGGCCGCGTTACACACTTTGTTGCTGGGCTGGGGACGAGCGGCACATTCGTCGGAACGGCGCGGCGGCTGAAGGAGCTGAATCCGGAAATCCGTTGCGTCAGTTTGCAGCCGGACGCGCCGTTTCATGGTCTTGAGGGCTGGAAACACATGGAGACGGCGATTCGTCCTGCGATTTACGATGACACGCTAGCCCATGACAATTTGGCGGTGTCCACGGAGAAAGCCTACGGCCTCGTGAAGCGCCTTGCGCGCGAAGAGGGCTTGCTCGTCAGCCCCAGCGCAGCGGCGGCGTTGCTGGGCTGCTTCAAGGTTGCCGCCTGCATTCCCAAGGATGAGCCCGCGGTAATGGTCACTGTCTTTGCGGATTCCGCGTTGAAGTACTTGAACGAACGCTTTTGGGACGAAGAGTAAATATGGCGGACGAGCCCACAATTTGGATCAGCGGGCGCCTGGTGGAAAAAATCCGCGCGCATGGCGCGGAGACCTACCCGCATGAATGCTGTGGCGCGCTTCTCGGACGAGACTCCAGCGTAGTTGCCGGGAGCGATTCCAACAAAGACGCGCTGAATGCTGAGCGGGAGATTCTCGAGCTCTTTCCGCTGATCAATCGCCGCGACGACTCTCCGCACAACCGTTTTTCAGTCACTGCGGACGACGTGCGGGCCGCTGAAAAAGCCGCGCGCGAACACGGACTCGATGTCGTCGGCTGGTATCATTCGCACCCGGACCATCCGGCGCGCCCCAGCCAGTATGACCGCGATCATGCCTGGCCGTGGTACAGCTACATCATCGTGAGCGTGCAAAAAGGCACGCCACAGGATATGACCTCCTGGCGCTTGACCGACGACCGCGAAGGATTTTCGCCCGAAGGGATTGAGATTCGCCACCGCGCTGCGGTCTAGCCCGGCGGCTCCAAAGCACTGGAGAAATGAAATGCCCGTGAAAGTGATGATCCCATCGCCGCTCCGGCCCTATGCGGGAAAGCGGGACTCGGCGGAGTTCAACGTCCGAACCGTTGGGGAGGCGCTCGGCCGTCTGACGACCGAATTTGCCGATCTGCGCAAGCATCTCTTTACCGAAGATGGCAAGCTGCGCAGCTTCGTCAACGTCTACGTGAACGACGAAGACATTCGCTATCTGGCGAAGGAGAACACGCCCACAAAGGATGGAGACACCATCAGTATCATTCCGTCCATCGCCGGAGGCGTTGAGGGCTACAACCGTCATTGCGAGCGAGGCGAGGAACCTCTCTTCAGTTTCTTGGACGCAACCGCATCGTAATGAGGAGTGAGAAGAAGAAAATGGCCACCACAGCACAGCCGCAGACCGGCTCTAAACCGGCCGCGGGTCTTTCGAATGAAGAAATTCTGCGATACAGCCGCCACCTTATCATGCCGGAAGTCGGCATGGAGGGGCAGCTCAAGTTGAAAAATGCCAAAGTTCTGCTCATCGGCACGGGCGGACTTGGCGCGCCGCTTGGCTTGTATCTCGCGGCTGCGGGTGTCGGCAAGCTTGGCTTGGTTGACTTTGACGTCGTCGACTTCACGAATCTCCAGCGCCAGGTCACCTTTGGCAGCAGCGACGTGGGCAAGCCCAAGAGCCAGGCTGCCCGCGCACGTCTTTCAAACCTCAATCCTGATATCCAGATCGAGTCCTTCGAAACACAGTTGACCAGTGCCAACGCCCTCGATCTGTTCAAAGACTTCGATATCATCGTGGACGGCACCGACAATTTTCCAACTCGCTACCTCGTGAATGACGCGTGTATTCTGCTCGGTAAGCCCAACGTGTACGGCTCGATTTTCCGGTTCGAAGGGCAAGTCAGCGTTTTCGGCATGCCCGATGGGCCGTGCTACCGCTGCCTCTATCCCGAACCGCCTCCGCCGGGACTCGTGCCGTCCTGCGCGGAAGGCGGAGTGCTCGGCGTTTTGCCCGGAATCGTTGGCTCGATCCAGGCGATGGAAACAATCAAGCTCATTCTCGGCCGTGGGGACAATCTCATTGGCCGCTTGCTCCTGTTTGACGCACTGGGAATGAAATTCCGCGAGCTCAAGCTGCGCAAGAACCCGAACTGCCCCATGTGCGGCACGCATCGCACGATTAACAAACTCATCGATTACTACGAATTCTGCGGCGTTCGCGGCGAAGAAGCTCCCGGCCCGTCGGTGCAGGTGCCGGAGATTACGCCACGCGACCTGAAAGCCAGACTCGATCGTGGAGACGATCTCTTCATTCTCGACGTGCGCGAGCCCCACGAGTATCAGATCTGCAATCTTAAAGGCCACCTGATCCCGCTTGGCGAGTTGACACGACGCGTCTACGAGCTGGATTCGTCGCGGGAAATTGTGGCGCATTGCCGCAGCGGGAAGCGCTCCGCCGAGGCGGTGGACTTCTTGCGCAAAGCCGGTTTCCGCAAAATTCTCAACCTGAAGGGTGGCATCCTCGCGTGGTCCGATGAGGTGGATCCATCCGTTCCAAAGTACTGATTCGTTTTCGGAACTCTTGTAGATTGTGGAACGAGAGCGCCTGGACCGGGTCCGGGCGCATTACGTTTCTCCTTGTCCGTTCGTTGGAGTGAAGGCATACTCTCTCATCTCCAGGAGAGAAAATGGCAGCGACGAGAATCACGGTCAATCACAACGGATCCATCCGTGTGGAAGGCGATTTCGAAGTCGTCGATCCCGAAGGAAAACCCTTTGGCCTGGCGGGACGCACGACCATCAGCCTGTGCCGCTGCGGCCATTCCTCCAACAAGCCTTTCTGTGACGGCTCGCATAAAACGTGTGGATTCACCGACACGGTTGCCGCGCGCGAACTCCCCGCACCCAAGCCAAAGCTGTAGACTCTCCCGGTATTGTTAGGTACATAAATATTTCAGAATGTGAGACTGTCTCAGAGTGAGACGGCCTCGGAATTTTCGGTGATACTGGCTGTCCGCAACGTAACTCTAACGAAACAAAAATGATAGAGCTCTAATCCAGCAATCTGCACCAAGGCGCTGGTGTCTCGTTCCCTTGGGCTAACTTTCGACTTCTTCCTTGGCCTTACTGTAAGAGATTTATTTTCATTATCTTACCGACATGCATTTTCCATGAGAAAAAGGTCATAAACTTGCATTCCCTGGCAGTGGCTAGTTTTTCTTCGGTATTTGGGGGGATTTCGTGGGTGCTTGGGCCAATATCGTCGGGTTTCTCCGGGGTGACCGCACATTGCCCCCTGCGCAGAACCTCCGCTCGCGACTCCTCATCTCCTCCGGCTGGACGGTTTTTGTCATCTTTCTTGCAGGGATTCTGTATCTGCGGGAGACCAGCATTGGTGGCTCCCCTCAGGCCTATCTGTATCTCGAAATTGGAGGAACCCTCCTCAGTTTCTGCTATGCCGCTAATGCCTTGGTCCGGTTTCGCGCCACGCACGATCGCACTGCGCTGATCCTGGCCTTTGGTTTTGTACTTTCTGGGATCATTGAGACAGTCGGCTATTTCAATCTGAACAGTGTTCTGGCCATCGGCCCCGCCGCTCTTTCAGGCGTCCCAGTGGGTTGGATGGTCAGCCGCACAGTGCTCGCGGTTCTGTTGCTCGCTGCCGTCGCGGTCGAACGCTACATGCCAACCGCCCGGCAGCCCAGCAAGGAAACCGCCGCCGCACTGCTGGCCGTCGCGCTCGCCGTCTATCTGACGAGCGCGGCGTTTCTGGCCGCACCTGCAGCACCGCTTGCGCATGTCGGGAATCTGCTGTCTCGCCCGTGGGACCTGCTTCCCGCGGCTCTGTTCCTGGCCGCCGCAGCCTGCTTTCGCAACCGCCTCAAGAATGACAAGGACAAGAAAAGCAGTGCCAGTGTTTTCGACTATTCGCTCTTTCTGGTGGCTTCACTTAACGTCATCTGCCACCTGTCGGCTGCATTCTCGCGGCAGCTCTTCGATGGACCGTTCTTCTTGGCGGAATTGAGCAAGACGCTCAGCTATGTCGTCATGCTTTCTGGCGCTTTGTTGGATCAGGCCCGCCTCTTCGAGCAGGTGCGCTCGATGGCCGTAAGCGATCCGCTCACTGGCCTAGCGAATTACCGCCGCCTCATCAGCGTGCTGGAAGCGGAACTGGACCGGTCGCGTCGCACGCAGCGCTCGTTCAGCATCGTGCTTCTCGATATGGACGGGCTCAAGACCATCAATGACCATTACGGACACCTCACCGGCAGCCGCGCTCTGGTGCGCCTCGGGAAGATTCTGCGCAACCATTCCCGCGCGATTGACACGGCCGCGCGATACGGCGGCGATGAATTCGCTCTGGTCCTGCCCGAAGCCGGCAAGGACCTTGCTTCGCGCGTCGTTTCCCGAATCCGCGAGCGGCTGGCCGCGGAGACGGAACCGCCCGCGCTCTCCGTCAGCGCCGGTGTCGCTGCTTTCCCGGAGGATGGTGATTCCCCCGAAAAACTTCTCGGTGCCGCTGACCGCGCCCTTTATGTCATGAAGCACCGCAGCGGAAGCAGCATACAAAATCTCACGCGTATTGCCGCGTGCCTGTGAGGATGAACATTCGACATGCCTCTCAGGACGAAATTTACGTTTCATCGCGCCGAAAAACGCATCCCCATGGGGATTCCCGTGTTCATCGACGGCCATCGGCTGGCACCGGGTTCGGAATCGACTTTTACGGAGAACGTGAGCGCACGTGGCGCGCGTGTGGTGAGTATGCGCCGCTGGGAACAACACGAGAAGCTGATATTCGCCTCGTGCACCGGAGACTTTCGCTCCTCGGCAAGAGTAGCTTACTGCCAGCCATTGCAAGGCGAAGGCTTTGCCATTGGCGTGGAGTTCCTCCAGCCGCAAGGGCGATGGGTAGTTCAATCCCCAAGATAGCTTGACGTCCAACGGCGAGCGGATAGGAGGGAAACGCCTGGAACAAGAGAAGACAGATTACTGGTGCAAAAATTATAAGAAGGCCTGAAGCGCTTGGCGGACCAAATACAGCCTGCCAAGCGCTTCAGTCTTTTTGGAGGCTCATCTTTTCGCGATATGCCCGCTACTCTTTCTTGCGATTAGCATCAGACATTCTCCGAAGAGGACAGAGGGGGAGAGAAGCGTCGCGAGAATTTCCTTGTTTCTTTCCCGCTGTGCGTCGTCTTTTTCTTTGCGGAAAGCGATGCGCGTATACAGCCACATCCAGGGCGCATAGATTGCGTAGAGATAGCTGACAGGCTTGATGTGCGTGTGGCGAACTTCCACTAGCCGGAAGCCGGAATTATGCAGTTCATAACGCAGTTGGGCGAAAGTCGCGAGACCGACGTGATGAAGGGGATGCCGCGCAGTTTCGTTCAGAGGGAGTGCGTCGCGGCCGAAGAAGCCGCTGCCAAAAAATCGCACGCGCGAACGCAGTGCCGTGATGTTCGGCGTGGTGAGAATGAGCAGGCCGCCCGGCTTGAGAATGCGGCACATCTCGCGCAGAAACAAAAAATGATTCTCTAAGTGCTCGATTCCTTCGGTTGAAATGGCCGCATCGAATGTCCCATCTGGCCACGGGAACGCTTCGTCCAGATTCACTTTCGCGAAGGCCTGGCCGAGGCGGGTTTCAGCTTCTGCATCGACATCCGCGCCAACCGCGTCAAATCCCCGCTTGATCAACGCCAGAGTGAGCGCTGCGGTTCCGCCACATGGCGCATCAAGCACTCGCGCTCCTGAAGGTAATTCCAGCGTTAGCACGCGTTTCAAGACCGCCTGCTGAACCACGGTGAGTTCCGGGGGATTCATGCCGCTGGCCATTTCTTGAGCGCATCCTCGTAAACGCGGATCGTGTTTTCAACCATGCGCGCCGCCGAAAATCTCCGCTCAACCTCGTAACGGCCGGCCCCGCTAAGTTTTCTTCGAATCCCATCATCATTAATCACTCGCAGCATCGCGGCAGCAAATTCCGCTCCATTGGGTTCGACGACCAGCGCAGTTCGCTCGGGATCAACCACTTCCGCCAACGCCCCGCGCTTCGTCGAAATGCAAGGCAGGCCCGCGGCCATGGCGGCCTGCAAGGCGGTTCCAAGGCCTTCGAATTCCGAAGGAAAGACAAACGCGTCCAGGGCAGCATAAACCTGCGCGACATCATTCACGAATCCGGGGAAGAGCACCGCTTCCGTTTGTCCCAATTGCTTTGCAATTGCCTCCAGTTCCGCGCGGCATTGCCCGTCTCCCGCCAGCAAAAGGCGCACTTCCGGATGCAGCTCTCTCACTGCCCGCAACGCCTGGATCAAGTGTCGTTGTCCTTTTTCCGGAACAAAAACACTCACGCAGCCAAACAAAAACTCATTTTCCTTCACCCTCCAACGTTTTCGCGCGCTACTTCGTTGCTCTGGCACTGTCAAAGGCGGGATCTCCACGCCTTCGTTCACGATCGAAATTCTTTCCGCCTGGATCCCTGAATCAATCAAGCTCTGCGCCACATCTTTGCTGTTCGCTACGAATCTTTGGACCGCGTCATACCGTGCTCGCGAAACCCAATTCTTTCGCAGCGGAAATCCAATCCTGCGCGACAGCACCACCGGCAGTTTTTTGCAGGCTCCTCCCAACCACGCCGCCGTCAGAGCATGGGGCTCATTGAGATGGATAACGTCGTAACGTCCACGGGCGACCAGGCCGCGCAGCGTCCCTGCGGCCCAGCCACGCAATCCCAGCCTCGGAACCTGATGCACGGGAATCCCGGCTTCCGCCGCGCGTTTCGCCAGCGGAGCATCCTGCGCCGCCAGCAACTCGGCCTGATGCCCGCGTTCGCGCAGCCCGCGTAGCGTCAACAGCGCCTGGCTCTGTCCGCCGCGCCATTCGCGTTCCAGGTCCACATAAAGCACTTTCATGGCGTCCTGATTCCGCCGACGCGCCGCTCTGCTTCGATGAGCGCTCCCAGTTTCTTGAACTTCAGCCACGTGCCACGCGCCGCCATCTGCGAGATGACCCATCCTCGATAACCGTCGAGAAACCCACGGCGCAGAATGTAGTTGTTGAACCAATTCCAAGGTGAAGCGAGCCACATCGCCGCGCGCCAACTCCGGCGCCCCCCCGAGAACAAGTACTGCGCCTGTCTCGTGGTGATGCTTTCTACTTTTGCCGCGTGCTCTTCGAACGAGCGCAGCGTGTAATGAAGGAGGTCGCCTTCTAGCCGCCCAATGGGTCCGTCGTATTTGACCGTTGCGTGCTCCGGCACTTCAAATCTTGATTTGTCTCGCCGGTAAAGCTTCAGCTGATAATCCGGATACCAACGCGTGTGCCAAACCCACGCGCCGAGATACCAGGTGCGCCTTGCGAATTCATACGCAGCAAACTCCGGCTCCTTCTCTTTCCACTCGGCTAAAGCGCTCCGCAGTTCGGGGCTCAGTTCCTCGTCCGCATCCAGTGACAGAACCCAGTCGTAGCTCGCCGCCGCTGCGGCGATATTCTTCTGCTCTGCAAAATTCGTCCAGACGTGCGTGACTACCTTCGCGCCGCGCTCTTGGGCAATTCCCTGTGTGCGATCCTTGCTTCCGCAATCCACCACCACGATCTCGTCGGCGATTCCCTGAACGGAACCCAGGACGCGCGGCAGGTTGTGCTCTTCATTGAGTGTGATCAGGCAGGCGGAGATGCGATTCATCGGACTCCGTGCATTGTGCGAATCGGCGCTAGTATCTCACAAAGGCACGCTGCGCAATCGCGGCACGCATGAAATCGCCGTAGAAGGGAGGAAAGTCCAACTACTTCGGCTGGAAATTCACACGAACTACGCTTCCGCCAATCCGAAACTCCGTGCCATCCTGCAACATGGCCGCGCGCACGCGTTCCTCCTCGAAGAAAGTGCCGTTGGTGGAATCCAGGTCCTTTAGGTTGATGTGCGTGTCTCTTACTTCCAGCAGGCAGTGATGCCGCGAAATTTCCGGGTCGTTCAGGGCGATGTCCGCGCCTTTGCGCCCCAGCACGACGCGTGGCTTGGTCAGCGTGTGGCTCGCCCCTTTCGATGGGCCGGACACAATAGTAAGAACAACCTTCGCTTTCGCGGGCAGCCGCAATCCGGGGTCGATCGGCGGTAATTTTAGGTTCGAACTGCTGGCATTCGCGCGCGCAAAAGAGGGCAGGGGGGTCATGACTACGGTGGAATCCACGCGGCGCTTGATCTCCACGATCGTGGTTTTCCCGCATTTCGAGCACTTGAACTGTACTTTCGAATGCCCGCCAAACTGGGCGTCCTTCAGCACATGCTCCGCGCCGCAATGAATACACGCTGTCTGCATAATTCCAAATTAACATCTTCCGAAGCGCTTTAGTGGGCGTCCAATCTTTTTCGGGCGGAAAAGTAAATCCTGCCTTTATACCCGCCGCCTGCACGCCGAATCAGCTTCTCAGTGCAGTCTTGTGCTAGGATTACATCTTCCAGACCAATCAGGAGAGTGTTTGTGCCGGATCATATCTCGCGCAAAGAGTTGAAGCAGGACAAAATCAAGGAAACGATCGAGCATGGCGCCGAAGCCGTCATTTCTCACGGGCAGTTCGCGCTTATCGTGGTAATTGCTGCTATGGTGACCGCGCTGAGTTACGGCGGCTGGAAATTCTATATTGATCGCCAGGCGATGCAAGCTTCCGGCGTATTCGATGATGCGATGAAGGCTTACTCCGGCCGCATCGGTTCCGCCAACGGCGCTGCCGACCCTAGCGAACGCGTTTACTCCAATGAAGCCGCGCGCGCCCAGGACGCCTTGCAGAAGTTCACGATTGTCGCTGACAAATATCCGCACACGAATATCGGCAAGCTCGCGCGCTACTACGCCGCGCTTTGCCTTGAGGACCTCGAGCATCAGAATCAGGCGCTCGAAGAATTGAAGAAGATCAGCGCGGGCAGTGACAAAGAGCTCGCCGCCATGGCCCAGTATCAAATGGCGATCATCTACTCGCGCACGGGCAAGCCTGACGATGCCGTCAAGATCTTTCGCGCGCTCGCGGACAAGCCGGGTGTCATCGTATCGCGTCCGCTAGTGTTGCTGGAACTCGCCCGTCTGCTCCGCAAGTCCAATCCGCAGGAGGCCGCCAGCATCTACCAGCAGGTCAAGAAGGAATTCCCGGACACCACCGTCGCCGATGAAGCGGATCGCGGCTTGGCCACGCTTTCGCCGAAATCCTGATCTGCTTTGCAAATGACCCCTCGCGCGGATCAGCCGGAACAGAACGGAGCGGCCCATCGATCCATCCTCCACTCCAGCTCCTTGGGCGATGCGCTCGGAGCAATCTCGCGGCCGGCGTTTTCCGGAGCCTGCGCATCCCTACCGCAGCGCCTACGCGCGTGACCGCGACCGCATCATCCATTCCCGCGCTTTCCGCCGTCTCGAAGCTAAGACGCAAGTCTTTACCACCCGCTATTCCGACCATTTCCGCAACCGCTTGACGCACACGCTGGAGGTCGCGCAGATTGCTCGCACGGTGGCCGCGGCTCTCGGCTTGAATACCGAGCTCGCCGAAGCGCTCGCGCTGGTCCACGACATCGGCCATCCGCCTTTCGGCCATGCCGGCGAGCGGAAGCTCGATGAATTGATGCGCGTGCACGGCGGTCACTTCAATCACAATCTGCATGCCCTCCGCATCGTCGAACAGTTCGAGCAGCGCTATCTCGATTTTCCCGGTCTGAATCTTACGTTTGAAGTTCGCGAAGGTATCATCAAGCATTCGCGCGATTATTCTGCCGTGGAATTTCCTCAGCTTTCCGAATATCTTCTTGATTTGCGCCCGCCCCTCGAAGCTCAGCTCATCGATTGCGTCGATGAAATCGCATACAACACCGCCGATCTCGATGACGCTCTCGAAGCCCAGCTTCTCGACATTCGTGTGCTTTGCCGGGAGGTTCCGTTGTTTGGCGAAGTCTACGCCCAGGTTGACTCCGCCTATCCTTCCGCCCGGGAAAAACTCAAGTTCAACGAAACACTGAAGCGTGTCCTTGATCACGTCGCTACCGATCTGATCGACACGACAAACTGGTTGCTCGTGGATTCCGGCGTCCAAACGATAGACGATATCCGCGGCGCGGAAATTCGCATGGCCAGGTTCAGCGAAAAACGCGGAGCGCAAAACGCTCAGCTCAAGCGCTTTCTCTGCACCCATGTTTACGAGCGGCCGGAGATCACCGAGGATCGCGACCGCTCGGTGAAGTGCCTGGAAGAACTGTTCATCTACTACCTTGGCTCATCAGGTTCGATGCCCGCCTTTTACGAAGAACTCGCGCATGCCGCTCCCCGCCACGTGATTGTTTGCGATTATATAGCCGGCATGACCGATCAGTTCCTCCTTCGCCAGCATCACGAACATTTCGGCAACGCACCCTAGCAGAAGCCTCCCCAGAAAAAGCACGCCAGGAGATTTGCAAGCGACTTAAAACCGAAATGCGAGATCTGCCCGTTGGCGGCCCGCAGCATATATTTTCAGGCGATGGCTACACCAACGCCGTGTGATCTTAGACTGAAATGAAACAAATTGCCCCGTTCGGTGGAGAAACATTCGAGCGGAGCAATCTGTCTTAATCGAAAGAAGAGGCAGAATGAGTTCTAGTTCTGCGAGCTCTTGCTAAAAGCGGATGAAGGGGCCGAAGGCCACACGTGGATTGTGGCGTGCGCCCGCCGCGAAATAGATCTCATCGCCCGCCTCCAAGCGGAGACCGACCGGACCGATATGCCCTTCCAAACCCGCGCCCGGGTAAAGCGTTCCACTTACGTTATTCGCGCGCAGGTTGTTGACAGAACTCGTGAACGTTGCGAACGACGGGTTCCGGGGATCGAGACGGAAATTGATAAAACCTCCCTTGAGCAGCAGGAAAGGCCGAATCGCACCGTGGCCCGCCACGATCTTGGGGCCAAATAATCCATGCAGAACCCTGAGATTGCTTGGAACAAAGGTGACGCTACTCGGGTTGCTCGGACTCCTGAAACCCTCGCTAAAAGCCTGTTCAAAGTCATAGCTCATTTCGCCTTCGAGCATCACGTTAGAGAACGCCTTGATGGCCGCGCGTCCTCCAAGTCCTGCCATGTTCGTATTCGTTTGCGAAATGCGAAAATAATCTGCGTAGGCCCCGACTTGAAAATGTTCCTGCGCCGAAGCCACCGGCACGAGCCAGCCTGCCAGAAGTATCAGAAGTGCAACGCGCTTCATTCGCGGTCTCCTTGCGCACAGTCGTTGGAGTGCAGAAAGCAGGGTTGGCTCCGGCTGGAGGGAGGGTTCTGCTTCTTCAAATTGGATGAGACTGTGCAATGTAGAGTTGCCAGCGCGCTTCCCGGATTTTCACGGTTTCCGGGCGACTGTCAGAAAGAGCGTCAGGTAGCGCTTCAGTTTTTGCGTGATGAGAAAGTTCTCCTTCACATGCTGATGGCCATGTTCGCCGAGTTTGGCGGCGATTTCCGGATGCGATAACAAATAGCGAATCTGATAAGCCGTTCCTTCCACGGAATGGGCCAGCAGGCCGGTATGCCTGTGAATAATCTGGATGGGGATTCCGCCGACCGCCGACGCCACCACCGGTTTTTTCTTCCATAGCGCTTCAGAAACCGTGAGCCCGAAGCCCTCGCGCAAGCTTTTCTGGATCACGATGGTCGAAGCGCGCTGCAGCGCGTTGACTTCCAGCGGTGCCCAGGCCGGCAGCTCAATCGCTCGGATGTCGGGATCGTGGCCCGCTTCCCGCAGGACTTCTTTCAGCACAATCGCACCCTCGGGATCATCGGAGGCGCTGCCGCCGGCAAGGACCAGTTGGCAATCGAAATAGCGTTTAACGATCCGGTACGCGCGAATCACCCCCACGGGGTCCTTGAGACGGTCGAAGCGCGAGATTTGCGTGAGGATCGCGCGCTGCGGATCGATCCGGTAACGAGCCAGAACTTGCGCGATGAACTCCGATTCAAGTTCACAATTCTTTTCGGAAAGCGGGTCGATTGCGGGATAGAAAAGGTATTGCGGGATCGGGAGCTGCCGCGAGAATTCCGGAGAAGAGAACATCGCGCCGTCATATCGGCTTACGAAGGGCTCGAGAAAGTCCCAGACCGCACGATTAGGATGCGAGAGGTCGATGTGGCACCGCCAGACCCAGTGATTTGCTCCTGGCGGGCGCCCATCGATCAAAGCGCACGGCTGCGGATCGTGAACCACCACGAATTCGGCGTCGAGTGGGAGCGTTGCGCGATTGTGTTCGTTGTAAGCGAGGAAAATCTCGAAATCCTTTGCGCTGGTATGGTAGGGCGCTCCGTGCAGCGCATTGTGAAAGCCTTTGGTGACGTCAAAGAAATCTTCGCCGCCGCTCATCACGTTCCATTTGATGTTGAGTTCCAGTTCCTCCGCGAGAGGCACCAGGCGATTGAGGATTTCCGCAACTCCCCCGCCAACGGCAGTGGAGTTGATCATCTCGATGCTGCGGCCGCGCAACGGTTTCGCCAGCGCGCGCAGTTCCTCGATTTCTGCCGGGCCCAGGAGCGCCGTATAGTCATCCAGTGGAATGCGGCTGAGGGCCACCGCTTCGCTCATGCCTTTCTCCTCTCGCGATCGATCAGGCGCACCAGCTTGACGCGCGTGCTGTCAAGTGTGTTGGTATAGATATCGATCTTGTTCACGCTGTCAGCAAGCGTGCGAAGCCCCAGACTGTCGGCAAGCCAGTGCGAGAAGTCGTTCGTCTTCAATTGCAGCCGCAGCCGCGATGAGATGAAATGAAAGTAGAAACCGGCGTGACTCAGGTGCTGGATTCCATCCCGGAACTCGTCCAGGGTTCGCGCGCTTCGCCCAAGGGGCACGGTGACTTCGACGCTTTCGCAGAAGTAAAAACGCTCCAGGGCTGACTGGCCGGCAAATTGGCGGTGCGCCTCGCAATAGTCGCCGACCACGCGGCAGAGATCACTCCGCAACGCCGCTATGGAAACATAGTCGCGGATATCCAGCGCGGCGAGCTGCTCGGCGAGATCGTTCCGGTTGGCGTCCGCGAGCACCCATTGCGCGAAGTCGTTCGAAAAGCCCTCGGTGAGGAAGTGATGACTGCCCAGCGTCTGATAGGTGTGATAGAAAATGGACGCGTCGCTGCATTGTTCGAGCCCTGTGAGCAGCTCTGCGAGTGTGCCTGCGGATTGATTGCCGATTCGCGTGAGGTAGGAAACGGTGACGAATTCGAACGGGGTCTCGGCGGTCTTCATATGCAGCCTTTCTCCATTCTAGAGCATGCGGAAAATCTCGCCAAGCGCCCACGGCATGACGGGCGGGGTTCAATGTGGCCGGGTCATAACGGCATGGGCACCTCCATACGATCCGGGATTTCAATCCGAATTTCCGTAAGATCGGAGAGCAGATGGGCGGCCCAGCGGTAGACGTTGTGTTCCCGAACCGTTTGCCGCATTCTCCGCATGCGCGCCCCCTGCTCTTCCTCGGGCATCTCCAATGCGCGATGGATGGCATCGGCAAGTTGCGATATGTCGTAGGGATTGACTAGCAGCGCATCCGATAGTTCGTGCGCCGCTCCCGCAAATGTGCTCAGAATGAGCACGCCTCGTTCGTCATCGCGGGAGGCCGCGTATTCCTTGGCCACCAGGTTCATTCCATCGTGCAGCGACGTTACCATGCAGAAAGAGCCAGCACGATAAAACCGCGCGATCTCCTCGTGCGAATGGTGTTTCTTGAGGAACACGATGGGTTTCCATCTTGAACTCTGGAACCGTGCGTTGATCCGCTCCGCTTCGGCGCCAACCTCGTCCAGAAAATTCTTATACCGCTCGATGTCCGTGCGGCTGGGCGCCCCGATTTGCGCGAAAGTGAATCGCTGCTGGTAGGCGGGGTTCAGTTCCAAAAACCGCTCGATTCCGCGGAAGCGCTCCAGGATTCCTTTCGTATAGTCGACGCGATCCACGCCCACACCTAGCAGCGAAGCCTCAATGCCCATCTCGGCGCAGAGCGCAGCCCGCTCCGCTCCGGCGCTGCGCGCCTGGTTGACGCGGCGCGAATTCTCCGGGAACGCCACGCTGATTGGATACGGCCGCACCCGCGTGACGTGGCCCTGTCGGTTTACGGCGAAACGGTCCCACTCCGTGAGCGCTTCAACCGCGCGGTCCACAGTCTCTAGGAAATTGTTACAGTGCGATTGAATATGAAAGCCGATGAGATCGGCGCCCAGCAAACCGTCGACAAGCTCCCGTTGCCACGGACAAATGCCGAACACCTCCGGATTGGGCCACGGAATGTGCCAGAAAATCGCCACTCGCGCGTCCGGACGCGCTTCCTTGACCATCCGCGGAAGCAGCGCGAAGTGATAATCCTGCGCGAGAAGAATCGGTGACTCGGTGCCCGCCATTTCGTGCAAAACGGCGTCGGCAAATCGGCGGTTGATTTTTTGGTATTGCAGCCAATCATCAGGGCGAAACATCGGGCGCGTGTGCGCGATGTGGCAAAGCGGCCAGAGCCCTTCATTTGAAAAGCCTTCGTAATAGCCTCTGTCTTCCTCGTCGCTGAGCCACACCCTCCGCAGCGTGTAACTCGGACGATCCGGCGGCACGCGAAGGTGGTCCTGCGCATCGACGGCTTCGCGGTCCGCGTTGCCGGAGCCGTTGGCAATCCACGTTCCGTTGCACGCCAGCAGAACTGGTTCCAGCGCGGTGACCACGCCGCTGGCCGGGATGATGACGTTGACCGACTTGTCTTTTTCATTAAAGACGTGCATGTACGGCTCGCGATTCGAAACGACGTAAAGCGGCTTTTCCTGAAGTTTATTCCGCACGCTCACGCGCAGGCGCTCAGCGGTCCACAGCGAGGCGTTGGAATCTCGCAGGCGCGCTTCTTCTTCCGCCGCCGCTCGCGCTGTGTTCAGATCGCGTGCCAGGTGCGTCACTTCCTGGTGAAGCTCGTCAAATATTTCTCCTTGCGGGACGTTTGGTGGCCCGTGTGGCTGGCCCGTTCGAAGCGTGCGCAGCCATGTAGCCGTGCGCGTAAGCGGCCCGGTGAAAGTCCAGCGCACCAGAATCAGCGCGAGCCCGGTGATCAGAACTGTCTGTACGAAAGCATTGAGCAGGGAATCACGCAAGGTGCGGGAGACCTGCTTATCGATGTAACTTGTGTCGTGGAAGAGAGCCAGCGTCCCTACGACCTCGTCATCCCGATGAAGCGGCAACGCATAAATGTGTATGGGAACAGCGTCTTCCTTGTTGAGCAAGATGGTCTGTTCGGCGCTGAGAAATTCGCCTGCGCCTTTGTCCGCCTGCGCAGCGCGCGTCGCGACGGAGGGGCGCATCCTGAAAATTGGTGAGAGGCTGGAGGTAATCGCGAGCGCCGTTCCGGCTGCGTTGTATACAGCGACGCCTTTCAAGTGTTCACGCTGACCGAACCGATCGACGAGCCGCTGCAGGCTCCTTTCCGGCGCGCGTTCGAGCAAAGGCTCGACGCTCTCTTGTAAACTTTCCCCGAGAATCTCCGCGCGGCGCGAGAGGTCGTTGCGCAAAATCCGCTTTTCCGTCCGTACCTGGTAGGCGGCGAAGAGGAGGGACACCGCGGATACGCTCACGATCAAGGGCAGGACTATTTTCAGAGTCGTGCGCATCTGGACTCCTCAACATATTTTAGTATGCAAACGGGCCACGGAGACTGGGTTCGGGCGGCCGTTCATTCGCAATACGCTTGTGATTCTTGGTGACCTGCTATTCGACTGCGCGATACCTCCTGTTAGTACGGACGGATTCCCGCGGGCTGTGAAACGACGACGTGGACGGCGATGTTTTTGCCACCGTTCGAACCGTACTCGACCGTGGCTTGAGCGCCGACCGTCAGCTTGCCTTCGACTTTCGTATTGCCGTCGACCAGGAATTGTATCGTGTTCACGTCCTGGTCTTTCAGGACCTCGAGAGAGAAGGCTGCGTCTCCGACGGCTGAGATTTTTCCCGACGCTGATTGGTTATCGGGTGCGGATCGCAGGTGGTTCGCCACGGGCTGGGCGGGCAGCGGGATGGACCAGGCCGCAAGTGTGAAGCAGAAGAGAAACAAAGTGGCCAGGCTAAGTACAGTCCGGAATCGCATTGAATTTCCCCCAACTCGATTTGGACCGGGACGGGAAATGTATATTCTGGCACGAATCCAACCAAAGCCGGAGCAAGTTTCGAGGCTCCTTATAACCCCCTTTTGAATCAGAAAGATGCGGGAAGACAGTGGCATGAAAAGACATGAAAAGGGGCAAATTTGGGTACTAGGCCTATGCAATTTTTCCTCGCAAACGGGCACCCCACCCTGCACCCCCGCCGACAGCAGTGACCGCTACCTTGAGAAAGTTGGCGTGCCTCTCACGACTTAGAGCACGAAGTAAAACAAAATGCCGGGTTCCTGACGGACGAGGCGAGAGTGATCGACAGGGATCGTGATTGACCGCGTGGCGGCTTGAAAGTAGGATTTGGCCCGCATTCTTGCGGGTTTTCGCATTTTCGTGAGAAGTAAGAAGAAGCAAGGAGACACCGTGTACTGTTCCAAATGTGGCGCGGCGTTGGCGGAAGGGGCGGCGTTTTGCCCAAACTGCGGGCAGGCGTTTTTGGTGGTTGCTACAGCGCGGGCGCCGATGATGGGCGTGCCGGCTGCGGCCTCGGCGTATGCCGCGGTTCAACGCGTGGAGTACGGAGGATTTTGGCTGCGATTGCTGGCGTACATCATCGACAATGTCGTCATTGGTCTCGGTATAGTGCTGGTTTTGGTTCCGTTGATCTTTCTGACCGGACTGGGCGCTCTCTTGAGCCAGATTCATCCTGAGGAAGAATTGGGGGATGCCGGTTTTTTTCTGATCATCGGGCTCATTTTTCTTGCCGCGACCGTGGGCCTTGTCGTGACCTGGCTGTACCATGCGCTGATGGAAAGCTCAGAGTGGCAGGCCACCGTGGGGAAGAAAGCGCTGGGCCTGGTCGTCACTGATATGGCCGGGCAGCGTGTCAGCTTCGCGCGCGCAACGGGGCGGCACTTCGGCAAGATCATAACGAACATGGTTCCCATGTTCATCGGTTACATCCTTGCGGGCTTCACGGAGAGAAAACAGGCGCTGCACGACATGATCGCGGGCTGTGTGGTGCTGCGGAGGACCAGTTGACAGTCGAGTATGGAAATTGAGGGTACCTGGCATGTGCTAGGCAGGGAGGTGACGGAAAGGGTGCAGAAATGGGAAGACGGGCGGGGCGATTCCTTGACTTGGGGGAGAGGCGACTGAATAATGGTAAAGCATGAGCGTACGCGCCGGAGGCGCAGAAAACATGTTCCTTGACGTTAAGGAATTAGCCATCCGCAAGCTGCGCATCCGGAAGACGTATGCCGCGGGCAGCATCGATTACCATTCGGCGGAGATCAAGCAGATTGAGCCGCTGGAAGTGACGGCGACGGCGGAGCTGTTGGAAGGGCAGATTCGAATCGAGGGCAACCTCGAAACGAAGATCGAACTGGTGTGTGCGCGTTGTCTGGAGCCGGTGGTCGAGGAAGTGAGCCGTTCGTTTGACCTCTTTTATGCTCCGCTGCCGAAGAACGTCAAGCACAAAGAGGACCGGCTGAAGGACGATGACACTGAGATTGGATTCTACCAAGGAGAAGGACTCTTCCTGGCGGACGTGTTGAAGGAACAGGTGCTGCTGGCGCTGCCGTTGAAGGTGATCTGCCAGAGCGACTGCCGCGGCTTGTGCCCGAATTGCGGGGCGAACCTCAACCACGAAGAGTGCCGCTGTGAGACCCACGCGACGGACCCGCGAATGGCCCCACTCGCGCGCCTCAAGCAGGACTGGCTCAAAAAACAATAGTTTACCGGGGCGAATTAGCCCTATACAATCCGCCCATCGCGGCGGGGACCGAGGAGTATTGCTATGCCTAACCCAAAACGAAGGCATTCGAAAAGACGAACCAGCACGCGGCGGGCCCACGACTTCTTGGCCAGGCCCGGGCTGGGGAAGTGCCCGAACTGCCACGAGATGAAGCAGCCGCACCAGGCGTGTCCGCACTGCGGCTACTATAAGGGCAAGGCCGTCAAAGAGTCGGCTTAAGGATTTCCGCTTCGCTTCGCCTGCGGGCAAATCCCATGATCACCATCGCGGTTGACGCCATGGGCGGAGACCACGCGCCCCGTCCTGAGGTCGAAGGCAGTGTGCTGGCCGCACGGGAGTTCGGCGTGCGTATTTTGCTGGTAGGGCTGCAAAACGTGGTGCGCGCGGAGCTGGCGAAGCACGCGGCGCCAAACCTGCCGATTGAAATCGTGCCGGCGAGCGACGTGATTACCATGCAAGATCACCCGGCGCAGGCGTTTCGGCGGAAGAAGGATAGTTCCGTGCACGTGGCGGCGCGGCTGGTGCGTGAGGCGAAGGCCGACGGGCTGGTCAGCGCAGGGAATACCGGCGCGGTGATGACCGTGGCGAAGTTTTTGCTTGGGACGCTGGAGTCGGTAGATCGCGTGGCTCTGGCGGCGCCGTTTCCGAACGCCAAAGGCGGCGTTTCCGTGCTTCTGGACGTGGGCGCCAACGTGGATTCGCGGCCGGAACACCTGGTGCAATTCGCCATCATGGGGGAGGTTTATTACCGCGCGACGTTCGGGAGCAAGCGGCCGCGCGTGGGACTGCTCTCGGTAGGCGAAGAAGAGATCAAGGGCAACGAACTGACGCGCGAGGTATACACGCGGCTGAAAAAAAGCCCGGTTCATTTCGTGGGGAACGTCGAAGGCGGCGATCTTTTTTCCGGCAACGTGGACGTCATTGTTTGCGACGGATTTGTAGGAAATATCGCGCTGAAGATTTGTGAAGGCCTAGCGTTGCAGATTTTCGGGTTGCTGGGGAGGTCCCTAAAGAGTTCGCTGGTTTCGCAGGTCGGTGCCATGCTCTCCAAAGGTGCCTTCAAGGGCTTGAAGAAGACGATTGATTACACGGAGTACGGCGGCGCGCCGCTTTTGGGCGTCCGCGGCGTTTGCGTGATCGGGCACGGGCGTTCGAATGCGAACGCCGTGAAAAACGCCATCCGCGTGGCGGCGGGTCTCGCCCGCGCGCGCATGAACGAAAAAATCGAACAGGAGCTCTCCGCCACCGCGGTTCTCGCGTGACGGCGCCAGAGAGGAATTAACCATGGGCAAAGTTGCATTCGTGTTTCCGGGACAAGCTTCGCAGTACTCGGGTATGGGCAAAGACCTGGCGGGGAAATATCCCGCGGCGAAGGCCGTCTTTGACGAAGCTGACAGGGCGCTCGGCTTCTCGATTTCGAAGGTGTGTTTTGAAGGCACGGAGGAAGACCTCAAGCTGACCGCCAATACGCAGCCGGCGATTTTGACCTGCTCGGTGGCGGTGTACCGCGTGCTCGAGGAAAAGGGGCTGACGCCGGATTTCGTGGCGGGGCACAGCCTGGGTGAGTATTCCGCGCTGGTGGCCGCGGGCGCGCTGAAGTTTGCGGATGCGGTGCAGCTCGTGCGGAAGCGCGGAACGTACATGCAGGATGCGGTTCCGGCGGGCGTCGGTGCGATGGCCGCGATTATGGGTTTGTCGCCGGCCGTGGTCGCGGATGTGTGCAAGCGCGCGGCGGGCAGCGAGATTTGCGCGGCCGCGAACCTGAATTCACCGGACCAGACGGTGATCTCCGGACATGCGGGCGCGGTGAAGCGGGCGGTCGAACTGGCTTCACAGGCTGGGGCAAAACGCGCGGTCATTCTGGCGGTGTCAGCCCCCTTCCATTCAGCGCTGATGATGCCCATGCAGCAGAGGCTGGAAAAGGATTTGCGCGATACGGACTTTTCGAATTTGCAGCTGCCGCTGGTGACGAATGTGGATGCAGACACCACGACCAGTGGTAGCGAAGCACGCGAGGCGCTGATTCGCCAGGTTTCGATGCCCGTGCGCTGGGAAGAGTCCGTGCGGCTGTTGATCGACGAGGGCGTGAATACGTTTGTCGAAGTCGGGCCCGGGCGGGTGCTGACGGGATTGCTGCGGCAGATCGAGCGCTCGGTGGCGGCGCTGAACGTCGAGGACGAAAAGAGCCTGGCGGCGACGGTAGAAAAGATTGCTGGAGCACGGTCGGACGCGGCATGAAGAGGAAGTAAGAAAGAAAAGGGGAAAAGGAAGAATACGGGCAAGAGAACCTGGCGGAATCGCGATGTTCAGCTTGAAAGACAAGGTGGCGGTGGTGACGGGAGCGTCGCAGGGGATCGGGCGCGACACGGCGCTGGCGCTGTCAGGGGCGGGCGCGAAGGTCGCCGTGGCGGCGCGCAATGAAGAAAAGCTCGCTGCGCTGGTAAAGGATATTGTGGCGAAGGGCGGTGAAGCGTTCGCGGTGAAGATGGACGTTTCAGACGCCGATCAAGTGAAGGCGGGATTCAAGCAGGTGGTCGAAAAATTCGGACGGCTGGATATTTTGGTGAACAACGCCGCGATCACGCGCGATGGCTTGGCCATGCGCATGAGGGCCGACGATTGGGACGCGGTGATTCGCACGAACCTGACCGGCGCGCACCTCTGCATCCAGCAGGCCTTGCCCACGATGATGAAGGCGCGGGCGGGGCGGATCATCAATATCACTTCCGTGGTCGCGCAGATGGGGAACGCGGGCCAGGCGAATTACGTGGCGGCCAAAGCAGGCTTGATTGGTCTGACCAAGGCGATCGCGATGGAGATCGCTTCGCGAAATATCACGGTGAATGCCGTCGCGCCCGGCTTTATCGAGACGCCCATGACCGACGTGCTCGGCGACAAAGTGAAAGACGATTTTAAGACACGAATCCCGCTGGGTCGGATGGGCTCGGCTCGGGATGTGGCAGCAGCCATCGTGTTTTTGGCAAGCGACGAGGCGGGCTACATCACCGGGCATGTCCTGGATGTGAATGGCGGGATGTATCTGGCCTAGAGTGAGTTAGGGCATCTGATATGGGGCGGTCAAAGTTGACCTAGCGGGGCGGGGTAACTAGAATGGGCAGGTTATCCGGGGTAAGGGAAACCAAGCAATCAGGGCGGCCGTTGCGCCGAGCGGTAACGAGTCTGAGCCCAGTCAAGACGGGGCCAATTCAGCGATAACAAATCGCGGAGGAAACGGGAATGGCGAGTGTCGAGGAACGCGTAAAACAGATTATCGTCGAGCAGCTCGGAGTGGACGAGGCGGAAGTGACGCCCACGGCGTCCTTCGTGGACGACCTGGGGGCGGATTCGCTCGACCAGGTGGAATTGGTGATGGCGTTTGAGGAAGCGTTTGGCATTGAAGTGCCCGACGAGGACGCCGAAAAAATGACCACGGTAAAGGACGCCGTCGATTACATTGACAAGCACGCCAAGGCTAAGTAGCCGCCGCCGGGTTGCCGGGCATCACATTCACATAGGAGCAAGGTAAAGTTGACTCGCCGGGTAGTTGTTACGGGCGTTGGATTGGTCTGCGCGCTGGGTATCGGCACGGAGGAAAGCTGGAAAAACCTCGTGGCCGGGTGCAGCGGCGTTGGCCTCATCACGCAATTTGACACCACTGGATTTGATTGCAAGATCGCCGGTGAGATCAAAAACTTCGACCCCTTCCAGTGGATCGAGAAAAAAGAATTAAAGAAGATGGGCCGCTTCATTCAGGTGGCGCTGGCCGCTGCGGATTTCGCGGTCAAGTCGGCCAATTGGAAGCCGGGAGATTCGGACCTGGATGAAGTCGGCGTTTACGTTTCTTCGGGAATCGGTGGGTTCGACATCATCGAGCGCGAGCACTGGAAATTGGTGCAGGGCGGGCCGGGCAAGATTTCCCCTTTCTTTATTCCTTCCGCGATCGTCAACCTTGCATCGGGGCATATTTCGATTCGCTATGGCGCGCGCGGGCCGAATTCGGCCACGGCGACGGCGTGCTCCGCATCTGCGCACGCGATCGGCGATTCTTTCAAAATTATCGAGCGTGGCGCGGCGGAGATGATGATCTGCGGCGGCACCGAAGCGACCATCACGCCGATGGGCGTGGGCGGATTCGCTGCCATGAAGGCGCTTTCGACGCGCAACGACGACCCGGCACGCGCCAGCCGGCCGTGGGATGCAGGCCGTGACGGATTCGTCGTGGGCGAAGGTTCCGGGATCATCATCTTGGAGTCGCTCGAGCACGCTCAGAATCGAAATGCGCCGATCCTCGCGGAGATTGTGGGTTACGGAATGTCCGGCGATGCGTATCACATCACGCAGCCCGCGGAGAATGGCGACGGCGCGTTTCGCGTGATGCGCGCGGCGATCAAAGATGCCAAGCTGTCACCAGATGATATCGGCTACGTGAATGCACACGGCACGTCGACGCCGATCGGCGACGTGATCGAGACGCGCGCTCTGAAAAGGGTTTTTGGCGAGCGGGCGAAGAAGGTGCCGGTTAGCTCGACGAAGTCCATGACCGGGCATTTACTGGGCGGCGCGGGCGGCTTGGAAGCCGGCATCAGCGCGCTGGCGCTGCGCGATCAGATTCTGCCGCCGACCATCAATCTCGAAAATCCCGATCCCGAGTGCGATCTGGATTACGTTCCGAATCGCGCGCGCAAGGCTTCGGTGGAGTACGCACTTTCGAATTCGTTTGGATTTGGCGGCACCAACGCCGCGCTGATTTTCAAGCGGTGGTCTGGGAAGTAGAAATTTTCAATCGAGCCACGCTCTCTCGCGGTTCTTCTTGTGCCCCTGGAAAGTTGAAAGTCTGAAAGGATCGTTTCCGTGAACATTATCGTGTGCATTAAGCAGGTTCCCGCGAAAGATGCGCCGCTGGCGATTGCCGGGAACTGGATCAAGGAATCGGACATCGGTTTCGAGATGAACGAACCGGACAGCTATGCGCTGGAAGAAGCGCTCCGGCTCAAGGAAAAGCATGGTGGGGAAGTGATTGCGTTATCCATGGGGCCGGAGCGCGTGAAGCAGACGATCAAAGAAGCGCTTGCCAAGGGTGCGGACCGCGGGATTTACATCGCGGATGACCATTTCGCGCAGCTCGATCCCCTGGGCTCCGCGAAGGCACTCGCGGTCGCCATTCAAAAAGAAAAAGCGGACCTGGTCTTGACGGGATTGCAGAGCGACGATCACGGCTTCGGGCAAACGGGGGTGCTGCTGGCCGCGCTGCTCGATTTGCCGCACGCGACCATCATCATGCAGATCGAAGTGGCTGACGGAAGGATGAAACTGAAGCGGGAACTCGAGGCCGGCTGGTTTCAACATATCGAGTGCCCTCTGCCTGCCGTCCTTTCTATCCAGTCCGGCATCAACAAGGTGCGTTACGCCACGCTGAAGGGCATCATGGCGGCCAAGAAAAAAGAGCTCGTCACTATTCCGCGCGAATCGTTGGGCGTTTCTGCAGAGCCAACGCAGAAAATCGAAAAGATTTATGTGCCGGCAAAGACGAAAAAGACGGAGTTTCTGACGGGCACACCAAAAGAAGTGGCGGCAAGGCTGGTCGAAAAATTGAAGTTCGAAGCGCGCGTGATTTGAGCGGTGGTAGCAGTCGACCGGTGAACGCGAGCGAAAAAGACCGTCATTCCGAGCGAAGCGAGGAATCTCTCTTTCTTTTGGAGGTCTGGGAAAAGAAATGAAAATTCTGGTCATCACCGAGCAGCGGCAGGGGAAGTGGAACAACGCCAGTTTCGAAACGCTGGCAGCGGCGCAGCAGATTGCCAAGGACACATCGAGCGCCGTGACCGCGCTGGTCATCGGCAAAGGCGTCGCGGCGTTTGCCGAAGAGTTGGCGGCAAAGAACGTCGCGGAAGTGCTGAAAGTCGAGCACGATTTGCTCGAGGCGTATACGCCAGATGGATATTGCGTGGCGCTGAAGCAGGTCATCGTCTCGGCGAAGCCCGATTTGGTTTTGTTTCCCCACACCTACCAGGTGCGTGACTTCGCGCCGAAACTCGCGGCCACGCTTGGCAAGGGCATGATCGGCGACTGCATCGGCTACCGCCAGGAAGGCGGCAAACTCGTCTTCGTTCGTCAAATGTTTCAGGGCAAAACCGTCGCCGACGTCACCTTCACGGGCGCGGCGACGTGGTTTGCATCTTTTCAGTCGGGCGCCTTCCGCGCCGATTTGCTCGCGGCTCATCCTTCGGGAAAAGCTCCAGTGAACGCCGTTGCCGTGTCGCTGAGCGCAGAGCAGATTCGCACGAAGCCGCTGGAATTGTTCAAGGAAGCAAAATCCGCAGTCGATTTGACGCAAGCGCCGCTGATCGTGGCGATTGGACGCGGCATCAAAGCTCCGGAAAATATCCCTCAGGCGGAAGCGCTCGCCAAAGCGCTTGGCGGCGAAATCGCGGCGTCGCGTCCGATTTGCGATGAAGGCTGGCTTCCCATGGAGCGCCAGATCGGCAGCTCCGGACAGACCGTTGCGCCGAAGCTCTACTTGGCTCTGGGCATCAGCGGCGCGATTCAGCACGTCGTGGGCATGAAAGGCGCGCGCACCATCGTCGCCATCAACAAGGATTCGAACGCCCCCATCTTCGAAATCGCCGATTACGGTGTCGTCGGCGACATCTTTGAAATCATGCCCGCCCTCACCGAAGCCCTGGAAAAGGCCAAGAGCGCGTAATCCCGTCCGAACCCGCTGTTTGGCGTATACTTTGAGAAACACCGTGAAACTGGAAGATTACAAGACCATTCTTTACCGCCAGGACGATTCCTGGGTTGCCGAAATCCCCGCTATCCCTGGTTGTTACGCACTAATGGAGAGCCGCGAAGCGGCCCTCGCCGAACTGACCCACGTTTTCAACATGATTGCCGACGAGTATCGCGAAAAAGGTCTGAAACTGCCCGCCGACACCACCGAGATTGTTAATGCCTAGCGTGACGGCACGGGAACCTTGGCCATAAAGCAAATCTTGCTCTTGATTGCATCCAGTCTTTTGTCCGCGCCGCTTCATTCTGCAGCCGCTTCTCAAGGGCCCGCGCGAAAGGCTGCTGCGAAGCCTCGTTTTGAAGACTATTCAGTGGAGCAAAGCTCGGTCGGAAAGCCCACTCGCATCGTTTGGCCGTCGAGCATGGATTCAGGCGATCCAGAGAACCAAAAATTTATCGACAGCGTCAAAGAGGCGGTCGCTCATGGTCCGAATTTCGCCGGTCACTACGCAATCGCTCATTGGGGACTTGGCACTGGCATCAGTTCCATTGCAGTTGTGGATTTGGTTACAGGAGAGGTCTTTCGCGAGATGCCGTTTGTCTTTCTCGACGTCCCGTGGGACCCTGAGAGCAAAATTCCGTATCGCGGCTATTCGTTCCGGGTCAACAGCAGGCTTCTAATTGCTTCGGGATGTTTTTACAAAGGCGAGAGTCAGAGCGGCAACGATTGCGGCTGGAAATATTACAAGTGGGAGCAGAATCGTTTCGTCTTGCTGAGCGCCGTTCCCGGACCGGTACCCTCAAATCATCGTCAGCAAGAGAAGCATCAAGAATAGAACTATGACCGTCCAGCGCGAACAGCTCGAAGCGGATGTATTGATCGTCGGTGCTGGTCCGGCGGGGCTTTCCTGCGCGCTGCATCTGGCGAACCTCATCAAAAAGCACAACGAAGCGGGCGGCGCCAGCAAGGCTCGGCCGCAGCTTTCGGCCGAAAACATTTACGTTCTGGAGAAGGGCCGCGAAATTGGCGCGCACCAGCTTTCCGGCGCCATCATGAATCCCAAGGCGCTCGCCGAGCTGGTGCCGGATTTTGAAAAATCCGCGCCGCTTGACACGCCAGTGACGGATTCTGCCGCGCTTCTTTTCACGAAAAACTCGTCCTTCCGCTTCCCCATCACTCCTCCGCCTTTCCAAAACAAAGGCAATTACGTTGTTTCGCTCAGCAAAGTGACAAAGTGGCTCGGCGGACTTGTGGAGGCCGCCGGCGTCAACGTCTTCAAGGAGTTCGGCGGGGCCGAACTTGTTTACGAGGGCGATGGCATCGCGGGCGTCATCACCGAAGACAAGGGGCTCGACAAGAACGGCAAACCCAAAGCCAATTACACACCCGGCTATGAGCTTCGCGCCAAGATAACCGTGCTCGCCGAGGGCACGCGCGGCTCGCTTACCAAGAAGCTCGTCGCCGCGAAGAAGCTCGACAACATCAATCCGCAAAGCTACGGAATCGGCATCAAGGAATTGTGGGACGTCCAGCCCGGCCGCATCCAGCCGGGCTACGTCGCCCACACGCTGGGCTGGCCGGTTTCCACCGACATGTACGGCGGCGGCTGGATTTACGGGCTTTCGAACAACCGGCTTTCGATTGGCCTGGTGCTCGCGCTGGAGTACGCGAATCCGCAGTTCGATCCCCACGCCGCGTTTCAGATCTGGAAGACGCATCCATTTCTGAGAAAGATTCTCGACGGCGGGAAGCTCGTTCGCTATGGCGCGAAGTCGCTCCCGTATGGCGGCTGGTACGCGATTCCGCGCGCTTACGTGGACGGCGCGCTCATCATCGGAGATTCGGGAAGCTTCCTCGATTCGCAGCGGCTGAAAGGCATTCACCTGGCCATGAAGAGCGGCATGCTGGCGGCGGAAACCATCTTCGAAGCGCTGAAGGCCGGGGATACTTCATCAAAAACGCTGAGCGCATTTCCAAAAAAAATCGAGCAGAGCTACATCAAGAAAGAGCTGTGGCAGGTTCGGAATTTCCACCAGTCCTTTCAGCACGGCATGCTCCCCGGGTTTTTTCACGTCGGTTTGCAGTTTCTCACCGGTGGCCGCGGCCTGATCGATCCGATGCGCGCGCACGCCGGGCACGAGGCATACAAAAAAATCAACGGGCGGCCGGCGCCGGAACCGTTCAAGGGCGACGGAAAGCTTACGTTCGACCGGCTGACGGACGTCTATCATTCCGGCACGCGCCACGAAGAGGATCAGCCCTGTCATCTTGTCGTGAAGGATCTGAATGTATGCTCCACAAAATGTGTCGTGGAGTATGGCAATCCGTGCCAGTACTTTTGTCCCGCGGCGGTGTATGAAATGGCGCAGGAAAAAGATGGCGTAAAGCTGAAAATCAACGCCGCCAATTGCGTGCATTGCAAGACGTGCGACATCGCCGACCCGTACCAAATCATTGACTGGGTTGTGCCTGAAGGCGGCGGCGGGCCGAACTATGAAGGAATGTAGTTACGGCGTTTCGAATCTCGCCCCTACAACAATAGCAGCCGCAACTTGCACCAGAATTCTTGCGGCTAAGAACCGCTCGACCATAGTTTGCGAACGAAGTGGCGTACGCGATCGACAATCGAATCGCTCGCCGGCGCAGATGCCGATGGCTTTTGCGCCGTCGCCCCGCCCGGTGCTGGCGCAGAAGGAGAAGTGACGGCAGCAACGGTCTCGCCTTCCACACGGCCCTGGAAAATGAGCGTCGGGCGCACGCGCACGCGGCGAACCAGAGCGATCATTCTTGGATCGACTTCCGGTTGGACTTTCGCGTTCGCATCGTAGATCAAGGGCGGCATGAAGAACTGGTACACGGGCTCTTCCTTGACGGCAGGTTTTTCGACCGGCGCCGGTGGCAGGTTTGGCTTCACTGCCGGAGCATTTTTTCGCATTTCCTCGGCGGTCGCAAGCTGGCTGATCTCGAGTTGAGGAGGGATCGCTCTCGCAACTTGTGCTTCGCACGAACAGTGGCCTGCGCTGTTGCGCATGGTATCGAGTTGCCCGTTGAGGAACAGAACGTCGCCCCCCTGCGGAATGAGCACGCTTTGTCCCGTGAGTTGCTGCTCGATACGCACCGCCCCCTGATTCGCGCGCATGCACATCGCGCCTTCCGTGTCGAATCCAAAGAGGGCGTCCTGCGGGCCATCGCCGATGGCAACGGTTTGCGCTTGGATCTGCGGCGTGTAGATGGTCAACGCAGGCTCGCGTTCGATGTACACGTGAATCGTGCCGGTATCGAGGGCGACCGTCAGCGAGCCGCCGGACTTGAGCACCGAAAAATGCGCCGGGCCGCAGATGGTGATCTGGCCGCCTTCCACGAGATCGATGCGCGCGCTGCCGGACTTGACGCGCACGTCACTCCCGCTTCGCAGGATAGTTTTCGTTAGGCCGTGGACGACTTCAACGCTCATCGGGCCGCTAATGGCGATCAATGCGCCGTCGATGGTTCCCACGGTGTCGGAGAGAGGCTGGTCCGTGCGGGCAGCGGCTGCCGTAAGAAAAGCTCCAGCCGCGACAGTACACATGACGGCCAAGACTAGAGTTCTCCGGCGGTGATTCTCGAGTTTTGGGCGTTGCATCATCAAGCCTGGCCGCAGTCTGCGCAAAGCCTCGTGCACGGGAGCTGCACAATCAGGCGGCAAGCCCCGTCCTCCGGGGACAGAGGTAACCTATACTATACGCCGATGCCACTCCACGACGCAGCCGCGAGATCTTCGCAGGAGATCGTTGAAGACGTCGGACAGGGACCTGCCCAGGCCGCGGTCAACGCGCATTACGACACACGGCTGCCGGAGCTGCCGTGGTCACGGCGCGCGCAAATACCCATCATCGCGGCAGCGGTCTATAGCGTGATTCGCACGCTGGGGCCCACACTGCGCTACGAGGTGCTCGGCTGGCAGCACGCTGAACGTGTTTACGCCTCGCGCAAGCAGTGCATCTGGGCGTTCTGGCACCGCATCATCATTCCGATTGTTTGGTGGAGGCGCGATCACGGCATCGTAGTGATGAACACGACCGCCTTCGACGGCCAGTGGACCCGCAAGGTGATCGAATGGCTCGGCTTCGGCACCGCTCAGGGAAGCTCTTCACGCGGCGGATTGCGCGGGCTGGCAGTCATGGCCCGCCGCCTCGAAGAGGGCTTCGACTGCGCCTTCACCATCGACGGCCCGCGCGGCCCGCGCTACATCGCAAAACCAGGGCCGGTCATGCTCGCGCGGAAAACCGGGTGCCCGATCATGGTCTTTCACATCGGCGTGGATCACGGCAAAACCTTCGAAACTACCTGGGATCATTTTCTGTTGCCCATGCCCTTCGCGCGAACGGTGATTCTGTTTTCACCGCCGATCTATGTGCCCAAAGACGCGGATGCGGAATTGATGGAAGCCAAGCACGCTGAAATGCAGCGCGAACTCGAGCGCGTCCGCGACATTGCCGAGGGCTGGTTCATCTTGAGGGAGGAAGAGCGCGCGAGATTCCGTAAAGAATTTAATGCGTGACCGCGGCGAAAGTATCGCGCAGGGACGCGATCTTTTGCGTCCCTGATGGCCAAGCAAAGACCTAATTGCCGGTGCGTTCGCCGAGTTTGACGGGGATGTCCATTTTTTTGCCGCCACGGTAAATGCTGACCTTCACCGTGTCCCCTGGGCGCTTGCGATTCAAGATCACGTTCATGTCGAAAGGACTGGCAATCTTCTGGTCGTCGATGGCGACGATGACGTCCCCGCCGATGGCGATACGCCGCATGCCCGCAAGGACTTGGCGGTCACCGCCGTGGAGGCCTGCGGCAGCAGCGGGTCCGCCTCGCGTCACCGCCTCGATCAGCAATCCTTCCTGAACGGGAAGGTCGAGCGCTTCAGCAAGCCAGCCGCCCACGGGTAGAGTTTGCACGCCGAGGAAGGCGCGGTGCACTCGCCCGTCCGTCATCAGATCGTTGGCAATGTTCTTTGCCGTGTTAATGGGGATGGCGAAGCCGATCCCGGCCGTGGTTCCCGTGGGGGTGTATATCGCGCTGTTGATGCCGATCACCTCGCCGTGAGAATTGATGAGCGGGCCGCCGGAATTGCCGCGATTAATCGCCGCATCGGTCTGGATCGCTTCGTCAATGAAAGTGGTCTGGCTGGTCTGCACCGTGCGGCCCAGGGCGCTGACGACGCCGGTGGTGAGCGTGGACTGAAAGCCAAAGGGATTGCCGATGGCCAGCACCTTTTGCCCCACCTGGATCGCTCCCGAATCTCCCAAAGGCAACGCGCTGAGATGTTTCCCCTTGGTATCAATCTTGATTAGGGCCACGTCGTTGCGCTGGTCCGCCCCGATGTATTTGGCCGGATGGTGCGACTGATCCCCCAGCACGACCTCGATGGACTGTGCGCCTTCCACAACATGAAAGTTGGTCAGGATGTACCCGCGCGGATCAATTACGAAGCCTGAGCCGGCCCCTTCGACAGGTACGGGGTCCATGAAGAAATCATATTCCGTCGCTTTGGTGAGGATGTTGGCCACCGCCGGGGACGCTTGTCGGTAGATGCGCACGTTGATCGATTCATCCTCGGTTAGCGCCGCGTCTCGCGCAGCCACATTGTAGAGAGCGCCGCTCCTGCCCGCACTGGGAGGCACGGCCTCCACGTTGGTGGGTCCGTGCGAGCCGAAGCGCGTACCGGCCCAATAAGCGCCCAGGATAATCACCAGCGCGGCAACGATGACGCGCACGCGATTGAATGTGTTGACTGTCGTCATGGCTGTGGTCCCTTCTGATTCATTCGATGACCATGGTACAGGAAAAATTGCAACGCGGTCATCGCACCGTTTGGCGGCGGAGCTTGGCGGCGAGCGCCGCAACCTGTCGGCGGGTTTCTTCGAGCGCGCCCGAACAGTCGATTTTCTCGGTAGCATGACGCAGTTTTTCCTCGACGGAAAGCTGGGCCGCGATGCGGCGGCGGGCCTCCGCTTCGGTAAGGCCGCGCGCAACCAGGCGTTCGAGTTGCTGCTCGGGCTTGCACCAGGCGACGATGAGGCCATCGAGTTTCTTGTCCAGGCCGGCTTCGATAAGCAGCGCAGCTTCCACGAACGCGGCGCCACGAACTCCGTTCCGTTCCCATTCGTTGAACTGCCGGAAGACGACGTCGGCGACGCGCGGGTGCACGATGGCGTTCAGGCGGTCGAGCTTGGCGCGGTCGGCAAAAACAACGTTCGCGAGCTGGGCCCGGTTGATGCGCCCGCTCGCGTCGGTGATCGCAGGTCCGAATTCGCTCAGGATCTCTTCGTGCGCGGGCTGGCCCCGTTCGATCAGTCGGTGGGCCAAGGAATCGGCGTCGAGGACGGCGAAGCCCATTTCGCGGAGCATGGCGGCGACGGCGCTCTTTCCGCTGGCAATTCCGCCCGTGAGTCCGAGTCGGAGCATTTCTTTTTCAGATTACCGCGCGATGGCGCTCGATTGGGTTAAGGAAAACTTGGGTGACGCGCGGCGGAGGCGCGCCGCCTTCACCGTATTGCTCATGAGCATGGCGATGGTCATCGGGCCCACGCCGCCCGGCACCGGCGTGAGCGCGCCGGCCGTATTCATGGCGTCGGGATGAACGTCTCCAACAAGCGCGTTGCCCTTCGCGCGGAATTTTTCGAGCCGCTCGGGAAAACTACGGAATAGGCGCTCGGCTTCTTTAGCGTCTGTAATGCGGTTGGTGCCAACATCAATGACCGCCGCTCCCGGCTTGATCCAATCGGCCTCCACAAACCCGGCCTTGCCCATGGCCGCGACCACAATGTCCGCGCGGCGCACCACTTCCGGAAGGTTGCGCGTTTTCGAGTGGCAAATCGTCACCGTCGCATTGGCGTGCATCAGCAAAAGCGCCATGGGCTTGCCCACGATGTCGCTGCGCCCCAGCACTACCGCGTTCGGTCCTTCGATCTGGATGTCGTTGCGCCGCAGGATTTCCATGCATCCCGCCGGAGTGCAGGCCACCAGCCCGGGTCGTCCGCTGACCAGCCGGCCGAGGTTCACGGGATGGAAGCCGTCCACGTCTTTCGCGGGGTCAACGGCCTCCAGGATGCGCTTGGTGTCAACTTGTGGAGGAAGAGGGAGTTGAACGAGGATGCCGTCCACCTCGTTGTCGCGGTTCAAATCTTCCACAACCGCGAGCAGATCGAGAGTGCTTACTGTGGCCGGCGGCGTGAGTAGTGCGCTTGCCATGCCGAGGTGCTCACAAGCGGCAATTTTGCTCTTCACGTAGACCTGTGAAGCGGGATTTTCACCGACAAGCACCGCCGCGAGGCCCGGCCGCACCCCTGCCGCCGTGAGCAGCCGCACTTCGTCCTTCAATTCCGCGAACATTTGGTCGCGAATCTTGTTCCCGTCAAGGATCCGTGCGCTCACGCGCCCCTCGCTTTCGATCTGCTCGTGCGGTGCAAGATAAAATCATAGCACACGGCAAAGTGTCAGCCGCCCACCCGCGTTGCAGATAATGCTTTCTGCCTAAGTCACGTTCTGCTAGGATGCGCGCCAAGTTCGCAAGGAGGGGATCTCCCATGGCTACGGTCAAGCGCGTCGGTCCTGGTTCCGCTTTTAAGGTCGGTGTGGTTACTTACGCGTTCCTCGGTTTGATCATAGGCGTTTTCGTGGCCTTGTTTTCCATGATGGCGGGCTCCTTGGGTAGCTTGGCAGGAGGCCAAGCGATGGGTGCGCGCGCGTTTGGTCTCGGATTTGGCCTTGCCTCAATTATTATTTTTCCGATCTGCTACGGCATCATCGGCGGCATCGCTGCAGCAATCGGAGCAGCGATTTACAATCTGGTCGCCGGCTGGGTCGGCGGCCTCGAAGTCGACATCAGCTAGCCCAACCACAGCGCACGGCCCCACTCGCCCTTTGTAGGGGCGTGGCTTGCCCCGCCCGCTCCTCGCATTTGGCCTTGTAGCGGCCCATTTGTTTTGAGGTTTTGTGCCACAGCCGTTCCTGGCTGGGCTCTTGACTTCATCCTTGCAGGATCATCTGAGATTAATCGGCACAGCCATTCTTGTTTACCCTGAGTCCGTATCCTTCCGACACGTCCCCGCAATCGATTCAAACATTTGCACTTACAACTTATACTTGACAGGGACCATAATCATGTGGTAATATGATATTTGATACTGAGACACCAATCCGGTCATCCTCCCCTCCCTCCCCGCTATAGCGCTGCTCGTGCGTTTTCCTTTACCTCCTTTGCTTCCTTAACCTCCTCTAAGTCCTTTACAATCCGCACTTCCGAGACCCCCCTCCCGCAACCCCTTTATAATCCGCACTTACAAGCACCCCTCGGATCTGCGGGAAACAAAGGACTTATAACCCCTTTAGAATCCGCACTTACAGGAAATTCTCCTGTAACTCCTTTAGAATCCGCACTTACAAAAAGTAGGGGGGAGGGGGTGGGAGGGTCTCCTCGTCATCGAACGTTCCGGCGTTCAAACGCATTTCGATCTATCCCCTTTCTCCCAAGGTCAGAGGGCGGCAAAGGAGCACGCGGGGAGTCCTTATGAGAGGCTCAGTATCTAATCGCGTGGGAGAAGAAGATGGCATTGTTTGGAGACTTAGGCGACCGGCGAGAGCTGGAGAAGAAGGCCAAGGCGGAGGGCCGGCTGCCACCGGGGCAGTCGCTGACCCTAAAGTGGCCGGTGCTGCATTACGGCAGCATTCCTCCGTTCGATCCGGCAAAGTGGGACTTCAAGATTTCCGGCCAAGTGGAACAGCCGTTGCGGCTGACGTGGGAGGAATTTCGCGCGCTGCCGCAGACGGAAACGACATCGGATTTTCACTGCGTCACGCGCTGGAGCCGCCTGGACAACCGCTGGAAAGGCGTGCTCTTCACCGACGTGCTGAAACTGGTCAAGCCGAAGCCGGAAGCGCAATTTGCGCTGGTGCTGGCGGAAGAGGGCTACACCGCCAATGCGCCGCTGGCGGACTTGCAACGGCCGAACGTGCTCTTCGCGTTTGACCATGACGGCGAGTCGCTGGCAGCGGAGCATGGTGGCCCGCTGCGCCTGATTGTGCCGCATCTCTATGGTTGGAAGAGCGTGAAGTGGGTGCGCGGGCTCCTGCTGCTGGGCCAAGACCGGCTGGGTTTCTGGGAGCGCAACGGCTACCACGCCTACGGCGACCCGTGGCGCGAGCAGCGCTATTCCGGAAGTTAAAGTGCGCGCAATCAGTGATTTGAACAAGAAGCCGCCGGTGGACACAATACGGTTTTTGAGCGGTTTCTTGAGAATTTCATTGTGACCATTCAGCGTCCCGTTCGTCTGAGCCTGTAAGCCCTCCAGCAACTAAAGGGGTTACCCCAGACATGGACATCATCGGCGGGATGGACACGGCGGCTCGCGATTTCAAATATGCCGTTCGCACACTGCGGCGCAGTCCCGGGTTCGTGGCCGTGGCGGCCCTGACGCGCAGATCAGCAATTCACTCACGACCGAACGCATGATCGCCAGCCTTTCCACGGTCTTCGGGTTTCTGGCGACCGTGCTGGCGATCATCGGCGTGTACGGCGTGATGTCCTACACGGTTGCGCAGAGAACCCGCGAGATCGGAATTCGTATGGCGCTCGGTGCGGCACAGGGAAATGTGATTTGGATGGTCATGCGCGAGGTGCTGCGCCTCATCGCCATCGGCATCGCGGCGGGCATACCAGCCGCACTGGCGCTCACTCGAGTGGTGCAGAGTCAACTTTTCGGCCTGACGGCGCACGACCCGTCGACGCTGCTGGCGGCAACGGGCCTACTGGTGCTCGTTGCTTGCGCCGCGGGGTACATCCCGGCCCTGCGCGCCAGCCGCCTGGACCCAATGGACGCTTTGCGCTATGAATGATCGTGAAGCCGCCGCAGCACAGCGATCGCGCGTTCTGCGAGCTGAAAAAGGTTGGGCCAGCCAACAAAAAACAGGCAAGCGGGAGATGCCGCTCACCGGGTTCAGTTAATCGGCCGCGGCTTGCGCCTTGGTCGGATCGATCTCGATGCGGCCCTTGAAGTGGGCGCCGTCCTCGATGCTGATCCGCGCGGAAGAAATATCTCCAATGATGGAGCCATCCTTCTTGATGTCGACGCGGCCGCGTGCGTGGAGATTGCCGACGACTTTGCCGTAAACAACCACCTCGCCCGCGTTGATTTCGGAAATGAGATCGGCAGTCGAGCCTACGGTCAGTTCATGGCCGCGAAGCGAAATGGGCCCTTCGACCTTGCCGTCGATCTGCAAATCTTCGGTGCCGGTGATATGACCCTTGATCTGCAGGCTTGCCCCCAGGCGCGCAGCACTGCGCGCGGCAGGGCTACTAAGGCGCGGGGCAGAGGGTGCGCTGATTGGCGTGACTGAAGACGCCAGCCCCTGCGCCGGCGCTACGGCCGGTGGTTCGGTTTGCGTTTGCTGCTTCGTCCACATAGTTCCTCCATAAAATTGGTCCAGAAATTTGATGCCGCTCCGGGCGGGCAGGAGCAGCGTGGATACACTGTAGACGCGCGCGGCAAATCGAAGCAATCGTGAAATGGTGCTGGCTTGCGCATTTCAAAACCTGTCCGTGCGGACAGGCCAGCCTCGCTGAGGCTCAAGCGAGTTCGACAACTCGGTTCAGAAAACCGACCAGATACTTCCAGGCTAAGTAATACACGATCAGCCCGACGGGAGCGGCGACGGGAAAGGCGTGTTTGACAAAGTCAGGAATGGGAGAATTCAGCAAACTCACGACAACAATACCAAGTGGCGCCAACAGAAAGGGCAGGAGCGCACCGTGAAGGCCGAGCGACAGTTGCAGGCGGCTGCGCCACGCGACAAAGAGCACATTCCAGAGTCCCCAGGCATTCGGAACAACGGCCATTGGGAAAACGATCACGCGCTCGATGGGGACGGGAACGTTGTACACGTAACGCGCGATGGTAAATACCGTGGCGGCCACTAAAAGGAGAATCGTCGGGACGACGATGCCCGCCATGTACGCGCGAAGGTAAATGTGCTTTTGCATAAAGCCTCCTGGCTCACAAGTGATAGAGCAACGCCGGAATGGCTCCGGGGAAAAGGAAAAGAATCGCGCTTAGAATCGCAGCAAGCGCCCAGTCAAACCAGGGCACGCGGGAGTGTTGTTGATCTAGTTTGCGCAACATTTGCGGCCACAGATCGCGCCGGAGTTCAGTATCCTTCACCGGAGTGATCGCTTGCTTGAGGAGCTCTTTCATCTCTTTGTTGTTTTCTTCGTTGATCATTTCGCAGCGACCTCCACGCCAAGGGAATTGAGTTTTTTGCGCAGTATGCGAACGGCACGGAACACGCGCACTTTCACCAGCGCGGCGGAAATTCCCGCGGCCTCGGCGATGTCGTTGTACGGCTCCTCTTCAATCAGAGCAAGCGTGGCCACCAGCCGGTATTTTGCTGGAAGCTCGCGGAACGCTTGCCTGATCCGTTCGCGCGTCTCGCCACGGACCGCGGAATCTTCGCTCGCGGCGCACGCGAGATCTTCTGGAAGCTCGGTTTCGCGGCGCGCATGCCGGAGATGGTCAAGGGCGGCGTTGGTGGCGATGCGCCGCGCCCAGGCGCGAAAATTGCCGGCCGGTTCGAATCGCGTTCGGGACCGGTAGATGCGCCAGAAAGTTTCCACGGTCAAATCCTCGGCGATTCCACTGTCACGGACGATGCGGACAATCCAGGCATAGACTTCCTTCTGGTGCTGCCGAAAAAGCGTTTCGAATGCTTCCAGATCGCCCGCCGCGAATCGTTCCAGCAGTTCCATCTGCCACTCTCTATACCTACTTACTGACTTTTGGCGCCCAAGGTTACAACAATCTTTCGAAGTGCAACGGGGTTAGGCGCGGCTGGTTCGCGGGCCCACGCTAGAACTTTAACCAAATCAATTACTGCCGCAATGAAGTAAATATTTATTTATTTCTGGCCTCGTACTATTGACATTCAATAAAAAGAGGAGCGAAGTGCGCAGTAAAGCGGGACGCGCCGTGCAGGAACACGACGCGCCCCAGCAATCCGAGCCGCTTAAATTAGGAGACCCGGATGCCTGTGGCGATTCTACACCGCGACCGTTCCGCAATTCCGTCGAAAAGGAGTTTCTATATGTCGCCGTACTTGTTCTATCCGTGTTTGCGCTTGGAGCTTGGGCGCAAAATCCCGTTCCTCATCAACATTCAGCGTCTCCTCCAAACCTGATCGATGGGAGCAAGAATCCAGAACTTATCCCGGACTCGACAGCCTATCGCGTCGTTCTGCTCGACCTTTCGCTGCCGAGCAATTCCAGTGATTTGGATAGACGAAGACAAGCAAGTCTCTTCGGGGACATCGGACTAACACCGAGCGAGACATTGCAGTTCAATACGGTGCTCGCGGAGTTCCGTTCTAAGTACGATGCCTGCGTACAACGATGGAATGCAGCGGGGGAAGCGGCAGATAAGGCGGGGCTAGATTTCGACCCGGCCCTCTACGTGCAGCAGCTTGAGGACCTGGTGCAATCAACTAGGAGTGACCTGGCCAGGCAACCGATACTTAACCTCAAAGTAGCGGGCTACGTTCAGCATCAGAAGCACGGGATTCAAATTCAGAAAGGAGCTAACTGACAATGAAACCGTCCAAGCTGTTCTTAGCCTCACTGATTCTCTCGCTGTCAGCAGGCGTGGCGCATGGCTGTATTCCGTCTCCAAACTACACGCTCTACGCCAGCAGCACCAGCGACGGAACCTACTACTACTCTACCGCCTCAGTGAGCGGCTACTCAACGGGAATGTCTTTTTCCTACTGTGGAAATGGCGTTCTTCACACCCCATTTGTGTGGCATCAGCTAAAGAACAACGCAAATGGGACAATTGAAGGGGGAACGTTCTCAGGACAACCAGGATGTCCGGGATGCCAAATCTCGGTTTCCAATGAACAAATCATCGCGCCCACTTCGAGCGACTTCTGGGAGGAGGACGATGCCGGGTGGGTTCAGTGTTCCATCGCCGGAATTTTCTGGCATAATGGTGGGGAGGGAGCGCCTGCGCTAAGTAGTCTCATCGAAACCGCCTACCTCCGCGCAAGCCCCACTACTTGGACATGCTCAATGATTGGCGGACAACAGGTCTGCAATATCACCCAGTTTTCATCCTTTTGCACTGCGCCAACGACGCCACCAGATTACATGCCTCATGGGCTTGTTACGACGGACAACCCACCGTCCCCCTACTATGACTTCAAAACGGTCTGCTACACCTTCAGTCTTTCAGCTCCGTACAGTTGGATATGTTTCCCCACGTCAAATGTAAAACCCCTTGCAGCGACGCCCCCGTCAGGGGACTGCACGAAATATCCGCACGCAGGGGGATCAAACATTACCACACAGTAGTAAGATGTATAGGAGAGAGCGCGCAACTCTCCCCCTTTTTCTTTTTTTTGTTTTTCCAGCACAAGGGGAGCGAAATTCATGGCAAGAAAAAAACGAGGATTGAGGGGGCGAGAATTCGTGAAGCTCCTCCCCGAAAAAGAGCGTGCACAGGTGCGAACAACGTTGAAGCTCCTTCCCGAGAATGACCGAGAAAAGATATTGGCGACGGACCTATCGAAAGAGCCAGTCAGAATCGCATACTCGTCGCCTGAAACCATGCGGGAAATCGCAAAGCTATCACCTGAGGACCTCAAGCGGATTCAAACCGCTCTGAAGAGAAGGCACAAAACGAGGAAGAAATAGAGCATCGTCGCCCTGTCCAATCTTCAAGAAAAGGAGAAACGGAACAATGTGGATTCTAAAGGGAACTCTGCTCGGTACGGGACTTTTCCTTCTTGGCGCTGTCCTTTTTCTGATTGCTGCGACCGGGCCATTTAGAGCTAACAGGGCAATCGGCCTGAGTGCCATTACAGGCCTAACGATTCACAACCCCTTGTTCTGGGTTGCGTTTTTTGCCTCTTTGGTGATCGGGTGTGCGATTGTGCGTTCCTGGCCCGTAGCAGTTAAAGCGTAGCTTCGCGTGCGGCACTATGAGCGATAGAGTCCCTTGGGGAACAACACTCCGCCAACTACTCAAGTCTCTCCATGCCATCGATGAGAAGTTCCTCGATACGGAAGTTGTTGTTAGCCATGCCTCTGGCGGGTATAGCCCGATCAGCCACACATCCGTTCTGTATGCGGGCAATCCGGTCATTCATTTAGCGGAGCCAAAGGCAACTGAGGCTGTGCCAGACCTCTGGAACGCATCGGGCGATGAGGTCCCCGCTGTCAATCCCGACGACATCCGAAAAGTATGGAAGATGATGCGTGACGTTCAGGCCCGCAATGCGGGTCAAAGTAGTGCTGTTGGCAGCACGATCTATAAAAACGTGTGCGGCCCTGGCGAGGGTGTGGTCGCCGTGTGGTATCGTGCGTCGATGTTGGGAATGCTCCAAATGCTGCCGGGAAAACCGCTAACGCCGTGGACGCACGATGGCGAACTCGCCGATGCGGTCTTCCAGATCGCGTCATCATTCCCCATGAAGAAGATGGAAATGGGCGTTGCCCAAGATGGGCCGCCGTTTGATGTGCAAGAATTTCTCAGGCAGATCGGGAATGCGACGGGGCAAAAATGAGAAGCGCAGCCTTGTTCGCGGCCTTGCTGCTCGGTGGATACGCCAGCCAGCTTGAGCTTGCTATCGATCCCGTGGTCCAGACTTCAATGTAAAAAGATTTAATAGATGTCGTACTGCTCCCAGTGGAGGGTGGCGTCGGATTGGATGATGACGTGTTTGTGGGAGTTCTGCTCGAGTTCGTCGATGAGCATGGACTCGCGGGTCTTGAGCGCCTTGGCGATTTCCGGGTGCACGCGGAGCGTAAGGTTCGGACCTTCGTGCTCGGGGGCGCTGGCCATCTTGCGCGCTTCGGCCTGGATTTCGTAGCACAGCGTGGGAATGGATTTGACCATGCCGGAGCCGGTGCAGTACGGGCAGGGCTGGCAGAGGACGCGCTCGAGGGCCTGCTTGGTGCGCTTGCGGGTGATGCAGACGAGACCGAATTCGTTGAAGGAGAGCGCTTTCGAGGGCGCTTTGTCCTGCTCGAGGGCCATTTGTAGAGCGGACAAAACCTTTTCGCGGTTGCGGCGCTCTTCCATGTCAATGAAGTCCACGACGATGATGCCGCCGAGGTCGCGCAGACGGATCTGGCGGACGATCTCTTTCACGGCCTCGAGGTTGGTCTTGACGATGGTGTCTTCGAGGCGCGTGGAACCCTTGCCGACGAATTTGCCGGTGTTGACGTCAATGGCCACAAGAGCTTCGGTGTGGTTGATGACGATGTAGCCGCCGGACTTGAGCCAGACTTTGGCGCGGAGAGCTTTGTCGAGCTCGTGCTGGATGCCGAACTCTTCGAAGATCGGGGTTTCCTTGGTGTAGAGCTTGACGCGGTTGACGAGCTTCGGCTGGAAGCGGCTGACGAACTCGACGACCTTGCCGTACTCCTCTTCGCTGTCAATCCAGATGGCGGTGAAATCGTCGCTGACGTAATCGCGGAGCATGCGCTCAACGAGATCAAGGTCGCGATGGAGAAGTGCGGGGGCTTTGCGGTCCTCGCTCTTCTGCTTGATTTCATTCCAGGTTTTGCCGAGGAACTCGATGTCGGTGCGAATTTCCTCGTCAGTGGCGCCGCCGGCGGCGGTGCGAACAATGAAGCCGCCCGGATACGCGCCACGAGCTTCGCTGACGAGGCGGCGCAGGCGCGAACGGTTTTCCGCCGAAGCAATCTTGCGCGAAACGCCGATGTGATCGATTGTCGGCATGTAGACGAGGAAACGGCCGGGAAGAGCAACGTGGCTGGTGATGCGCGCGCCCTTCTTGCCGAGAGGCTCCTTGGCGATCTGGATGACGACATCCTGACCGGCTTTGAGCATTTCGGAAATGAGCTGCGGACGGCGCGACGGGCCGGAATATCCGTGATGCCCACGGTCATGCCGCGGGCCGCCAGGACCACGGCGTTCGAAGCGCGGGCGGCCTCCACGGTCACCGCCGCGGCGATCAGGACGCCCGCCGTGGCCGCGGTCACGTCCGCCGCTGCGGAACGGACGCTGGAAACGCGAGCGCGGGTCGCCGCCGATGCGAGCGGAATCGCGCGGAAAATCCTCTCGAGGCGCGCCGGGTCCACCACTGCGCGGACTGCGGGTTTCGCCCGGAAGCAGGGTGACATCGTCTTCGATGACGGCGGCTTCCGCGGCGGTTTCGCCGGAAGACGCCGAGATCACTTCCTCTTCGGCATGTTCGATTTCGGCATGTTCATGCTCGGGGGTCTCGTGCTCGCCGAGCGCGGCTGCGTGTTCGGCGCTGTCATGCGCCGCGTCCGCAGCGAATTCCGCGCGGCTGGCCGCACGGCCCGCTTCGATTTCCTCGGTTTCTTCCTCGGAGAGCTCCGAAGCTTCCACCGGATGAATTTCCTCGGCCTCTTCGGAGGCCTCATCCGCCTCTTCCTCGGCTTCTTCCTCGGCTTCTTCCTCTTCGAACTCCGCACCGCCGACGACGGCGTCGGCGGCTGCGACTTCCTGAGTCTCTTCGTGCTTTGCTTCAACGATTCCGGAAGCGAGCGCGGCGAACTGATCTTCGTTCAGATCGGCGTCATTGGGAGCGTGTTCGGATTCGTTTCCGGCCGAATCGGGTGACGATTCGACGGACCGGCTTCCTGCAGTGGAAGGTATTTCCGCCGCGCCTACGGCTTCTTCCGAGGCTGGCGCTTCTGCTTCCGTTCCGGCATCGGCCAGCAGCCAACTGGGCAAACCGCCCGAGAAACGGCGGGAAACGCCGGCGCCGCTTGGAGCGGTGGCAGACAAGTTGCCGGTCGCGCGCGTCGTCGTTTCTTCGGCTGCGGCCGGTTCTTCGCGCGTTTCGTGCTCGATGATGGGAGCAACCGCGGGTGGCGCCACCGGCTTGCCGCGATACTTTGCAAGCGATTCGCCGGGGAGAAGGAGCGGTTCTTCGGCGCCTTCCGAGGAGGAACCCATGTTGCGCGGAACCTCCGGACGCCGATTGTCGTAGCCGCGCTGCTGTGCGCCGCGATTGTCGTAACCGCGGGATTCGCCCCCCTGCGGCGATGCGTATTTCGAGGGAGGGAGATTTCTTCCACCCGGGCCACCCTGCGGACGGCCGCCACGACGACGACCACCGCGGCGTCCCCAACGTCCCCCCTGGCCGCGATCCCCGCCACGGCCATAATTCTGGCTGGGGCGGTCGTTACCACTGCGGGCCGGATAGTTCTGCGTGGGATTGTAGTGCGGGGCGAAATTCTGCGGCGCAGAAGCATTGGATTCCGGCTGGCGTTCCTCTGTAGTTTCAGCGTGCTGCTCTTCCCGAGGCGCCTGCTGAGAGAGGCCGACCTGTTCCCCGGGATGTTCACCTTCCGGGGCGCGGGCTTCTTCGTGTGACACCGGCTCACCGTAGTGAGTTTCCTGGGAATGGGACTCATCCAGAGGCGCTTCTTCGTGACGCTCGCTGGCACGTGCCAGGGTCTCGCCCGGAAGCACGTCAACCGACGCGCCAATCGCCGGCGGCAGCGAGGCAGGGGAGGTCAGGGGCTGCTCGTGCGGATGGCCGTGATCGTAGTCCTCGAGATTTTCGAAAACGTCACTGACATAGAGGAAGGCGTCGCCGTCAAGACCGATGTCCACGAAGGCAGACTGCATGCCCGGAAGGACGCGAGTGACTTTTCCTTTGTAGATGCTGCCGACCAGCGCGAATTCTTTCTCGCGCTCGATGTAGATTTCGACTAACTGGCCTTCTTCGAGAATCGCGACCCGCCGTTCGTGGGAGGCCGCGGAGATAACCAATTCTTTCGACATGAAAACTCCTTATGCGCGAACCCGGCCTTGCCGGAGTTCACCGCAGGACGCATCGCCGCGAGCTTCTGCCCGTCGGAGGTCCGGAAAAACGCGCCGCCCCGATCGAGCCGGGGACACATGGGCCACACCTGTAGTGGGTTGGCTTGGCGTTCGAAGCCAGAGGGAAGAAAGCTCCTCAGTCTATCGAGGCTGGTCCGTTGCCGGATACTTGCCGGGCGAACGGCGGACGATGCTGTCCTCACTTAAAATCCTTCTTACCGGTGACCCCGGCCTGGCCGGGATCAACAATTCCAATTTCTTCTCCGGTGCGTTCCGGCGGAGCCGGAACTTCACGCGGCACTGGCGGCTCGGTCAGTTGACGAAGCGGCGAAGCCGGACATTCATCACCAGGCCAATGGCCAGGAAAACAAACAACGTGGCGGAACCCCCGTAGCTCATCAACGGCAAGGGGATGCCGGTTACCGGCATGGCGCCGATCACCATGGCCACGTTAACCAACACATGGAAACCCAGCGCCGCAGCCACGCCCATGACCAGAAACATTCCCGCGCGATCTTTCGCGCGTTGAGCATTCTGCACCAAGCGAAGCAGAAGCGCCATATACAGCCCGAGGGCAACTAGCACGCCCTTGAATCCCTGTTCTTCAGCCCACGCCGACATGATGAAATCGGAATAGCGGACGGGGATGTAGCCCAGTTGATTCTGACTTCCGTTACTAAAGCCTTTCCCCCAGAAACCCCCTGAACCCACGGCAATCTTGGACTGCAAGAGCTGATAGCCGGAGCCCTTGGCGTCTTCTTCCGGGTGCAGGAAAGAGGTGATTCTTTCCCGCTGATACGGCTTGAGGATGTGCCGGCTGACAGGTGGATAAAAAACCGACCCCACCAGCAGAATCCCCGCCAACGAAAAAACCGCTGCGTGCTGCCACTGCAAGCCCGCCAGAAAAGCTCCCACGACAAGCATGGGCATCAGCACGAGGGCGGTGCCCAAATCGGGCTGCTTGAGTATCAAGACCAGCGGAATACCTACCAAAAATCCTGCCTTGATCAAATCACGCAGATCAAGCTGATCAGTGCGCACTTCGGCAAAGAAGCGCGCCAATACAATGATTATAATCAATTTGACCAATTCTGACACCTGGAGAAATTCTCCCAGGGCCGGAATGGGGATCCAGCGTTTGGCGCCAAAGCGCGTATGCCCGATCAGAAGAACAGCGGCGAGAGCCGCGAGGCCAATTAGATAGAGGATGGGCGCCTGGTCGAGGATAAGGTGATAATCCAATCGCGAAAGCGCGAACATCAGGATGAAACCGACGATCAGCCAGCGCACCTGCTTCATGTGCATGCCGGCGAGGGAGCTGCCGTGCGTGGCGGAATAGATTTCCAATACGCCAAGCGCGCAAATTCCGGCAAGTATGGCCAGCAACAACCAATCGTAATCGCGTGTTCCCGGTGCGTCTTTCATGGAAGGAGTTGAAAGTCGAAAGTTAAAAGTTGAAAGCTAAAGAAAACCTCGGAGCGGAAAACGGCACGCTGGGGATGGGCGCTTCGCTTCGTTTCAAATGAAATCATAGAATCCTTCAACGCTGCGCGGGCGCGCTTGCGACGCGCGCGGGCACGATTGCGGCGCTATCTTCCGGCTTCACAGCTGACCGCGGAGCGATCGCCGCCGCAGGAGACAAGCCCTTCCCGAGATCATACCGTTTGTATTCGGCGGTGTACTGGCCCTGGGTCTTCCTGGTTTTCTTGTCGTAATAGGCCTTGATGACGTCACGGACAACGGGCCCGGCAGCTTCGCTGCCATGTTTCCCGCTTTCCTGCACCAACACGGCGACAACTATCTCCGGGTTGCGGCGCGGCGCATAGCCCACAAACCAGGCGTTGTCTTCAAATTTCTTTTGTTTCCCAAACCGATCGCGTGCGGCGTATCCGATTACCTGCGCGGTACCCGATTTTCCACTGAATTCGATTCCAGGCAGCCTGACGCTTTTGGCCGTGCCGCCGTCCTCGTTTACCACGCCGTACATCGCGTCGGTAACTTTTTCGACAGTGGACTCGGAAATGGGGAATTTTTCTTCCCCCACATTTTGCGCACCCATCAACAAATGCGGTTGCTTGAAAACGCCGCCGGAGGCGATGCCGCCAATCATATACGCGAGTTGCAGGGGAGTGGAGGTCACAGCGCCCTGACCCACGGCCACTGAGATGGTCTCCCCGGGATACCACTTACGGTGATAAACGCGCTGCACCCACTGTTCGCTGGGCACGAGGCCGCTTTCTTCCGAAGGCAGATCGATCCCGGTCCTGTGACCCAAGCCAAGTTTGGAGGCGTAATAGGAGATGCGCTCGATACCGAGGCGCTGGCCCACGTTATAGAAGAAAACGTCACAGGATTGCACGATACCCTTATGGAGATTGACGAGGCCATGGGCACTCTTGCCATAGACCCAGCATTTGAACTGGCGGTTGTAAAAGGTGGCATAACCCGGGCAGAAGGTGGTGAAGCTCTCGGGAGGCGTTTTTGATTCGAGCATGGCCGTGGCCATGATGATCTTGAATATGGAACCGGGAGCCAGTTGCGCCTGAATGGCGCGATTGAGCAAGGGCTTTGCCGGATCTTCGTTCAACTGCTTCCATTCGTCCGACGAAACGCGCACGGCGAAATCGTTGGGATCCATCGCCGGATGGCTGAGCATCGCGAGCACTTCACCGCTGCTCGGATCTAGCGCGACCACCGCGCCTTCTCGCGGGCCAAGAGACTGTTCGGCGATTTGCTGCAGGTCGTAGTCAATGGTGAGCTGAATCTGCTTGCCCGGAACGGCCTCCTGGGTAGCGAGGCGCCCCACTTCTTTTCCGATGCTATTCACGATGACGCGGCGCTTCCCGTCCGTGCCCATCAGGCTATCGTTGTATTGCCGTTCGAGGCCGAATTTGCCGGCGAAGTCGCCCATGCGCAGCCTGCCATTGCTGGCGTCGATCTGCTGTTCGCTGACCTCACCCACATAGCCCACGGCATGAGCAAGAAAACCGCCCGGGAGATAACGGCGGCGGGAGACGGAGATCATTTCGAGCACCGGGATGTCCGATCGGTGCGATTCGATGAAGGCAACGTCCGCGGCCGAAGCTTCAGGTTTGATGATGATGGGCTGGAATTTCGGGAGAGTCTTCGTGTTGCTCAGCTGATCCTTCAAATCGTCGAGCGAAACGCCCAAGCCATCGGCGATAGCCAGAAGATACCTTTCGACCTGCCCGGGTTCATCGCGAAGCAACAGCACGCTGAAGGACGGACGATTATCGACCAGCACGCGCCCGTCGCGGTCCAGCATGCGGCCACGCGGTGCAATGACCGGAATCTCGCGCACGCGGTTGCGCTCGGCCATCGAAGTGTACTTCTCGGAGTCGACGACCTGGAGCTTCCAGAAGCCGAGCAGCAGCACGCCGATCATTCCCACGATGATGTAGGAGGCCACGGCCAGCCGCGCCTGCGGCAATCGATTGTCGTTACGGAACCAGTAGGACACGAAAACCCCGCGCGCGAGTATCTCAGTCTCAGGGCTTCATGCCCTTCCGGCCCTGCCGGATTAAACTCGCGTCACGAAAAAAAGCTACAGCGTGGGTTTCGAGTTGACCCCGACCCGGCCGGAGTCACGCCGAAAATGTCCGTTGAAAATTTCCTCGAAGCTGGGCCGACGAAAAAATCTCTCGGAACTCCCGAATCGCCGCCGGACTCCCGCTGCATGAAGCAGCAGAAGTCTTTCTAAACGTAGCATTTGGGAGAATAGGCCGCAAGCCGTCCTGGGGGACAGGTTCCAGACCTGCATTGGTGACCATGACGGGTTGCGAATTGCCGCGGCGGCGGTTGCTCACTCCGCGGGTATCAGGCTACTCTAAGCAATTCTCTTATGACCTCCGAAGCGCACCGAGAAAGGCCACTGCGGCTGTCCCTGGTGGGTATGTCGGGAACCGGGAAGACGTTCTGGACAAAGAAGTTAGCGGCAAGCGGGCATCCGGCGATTTCCTGCGACGACAGGATTGAGGAGAGGCTCGCACGCAAACTCGCGGCTGGCGGTTACGAGGGGATCAATGGCGTGGCTCGGTGGATGGGCTGGCCGGACAGTGCAACGTATGCCGAGCGCGAAGCTGAGTATCTGGCAGAAGAGATTCGCACGTTGGATGAAGTTTTAACCGAACTCGAACAGCAGCCGGAAAAATCCCTGGTGTTGGACACCACCGGAAGCGTGATTTACACCGGGAACAATTTGCTGATGCGCTTGCGCCGCCACATGACGATCGTGTATCTCGCGGCCTCGGCAGAAGAACAGCAGGTGCTGATCGAAAGATATCTGAACGATCCAAAGCCGGTGTTGTGGCGCGGAGCATTTCGGGCGAAGCCCGGAGAATCGCCTCGGGAAACCGTGGCGCGGTGTTATCCGGCGCTGATCGCAGCGCGGCGCCGAAGTTATGAAGCGCTTGCACACTGCACGCTGCCAGTTGCAGCGTTGCGGGACGCGTCTCTGGACGCGGATGCGTTTCTGAAAATGATTCAAAGCAAAATCGAAGGCGCGCGGTGAGTGCGATTCGATGAGATACCGGAGCACAACACGAAACGCGCCGCTCACGTCGCTGCGCGGCGCGGTGTTGCGCGGGCTTGCGCCCGACGGCGGGCTGTACATGCCTGTGGAAATTGCGCGGCATTCGCCGGAGGAACTGGAAGAATTTCGCCGGCTGCCGTTCACGGAAGTGTGTTTCCGCGTGGTGAAGCCATTCGCCACTCCCGATGTGCCGGAAGAAGTGCTGTGGCAAGTGGTGAGCGAGGCCATCAACTTTCCCGTAAAGCTGGTTTCGCTATCGCCGGGGCTGCACATCCTGGAGCTCTTTCACGGGCCAACGCTGGCCTTCAAGGATTTCGGCGCGCGCTTCATGGCGCGGCTGATGGGTTATTTCGTGCGCAGCGAGACACGGCCGCTGACCGTGCTGGTGGCGACGTCTGGAGATACGGGGAGCGCGGTGGCGCACGGATTTTTGGGCGTGCCGGGAATTCGCGTGGTGATTCTCTATCCCTCGAAGCGCATCAGCGAAGCGCAGGAAAAACAGTTCACGACGCTCGGCGAAAACATTACGGCGCTGGAAGTGGCGGGCACATTCGACGATTGCCAGCGGCTGGTGAAGCAGGCCTTTTCGGACGCGGACCTCAATAAGCGCGCGTTCCTCACTTCGGCGAACTCGATCAATATCGGGCGGCTTCTGCCGCAGATGTTTTATCACGTGGCGGCGTACCGCCAGTTGCCGGTGGCTTCAGTGCCGCTGATCGTTTCCGTGCCAAGCGGGAATTTCGGCAATCTGACGGCCGGAATCTTTGCCAAGCGTATCGGGCTGCCGGTGGAGAAATTTGTGGCGGCCACGAACATTAATGATGTCGTGCCGGAATACTTGCGAACGGGTGAATATCATCCGCGGCCCGCGACGGCCACGTATTCGAACGCCATGGATGTGGGCAATCCCAACAATTTTCCGCGGCTGCTGGATCTGTCGCGGAGTCGCCTTGAATACGTCCAGAAAGAGATTTGGGGCCACGGCGCGACGGACGAAGAAACGCTTCGCGAGATGCGCGTGGTGTACGAGCGTTACGGCTACATCTGCGATCCGCACACGGCTGTGGGCGTTCTCGGATGGGAAGCCTACAAGCACGAGCATCCGAAACCGGCACAAGGCTTGGTTCTGGCCACAGCGCATCCGGCAAAGTTCGCCGATGTTGTGACGAAAGCCATCGGCATAGCACCTCCGCTTCCAGATCGCCTCGCTTCTTGTCTCAAACGTGCGAAGCTATCTCTTCCAATATCGAGCCTCTACGATGACTTCAAGCAATTCTTATCAGCGCACTAACGCGATAACCGGCAACACTTTTAGGAGCGTTTGCGGAGGCGGTCCAGGAGGAGGAAAAGGAAAACCGCGACGATGGCGTTGACGAGCGCGGCGATGAAGACGCGCATATTGAACCAGGATTCGGGCTGCGCCAGGAGAATGCGGCGCGTGAGACTGATCAGTCCTTGATGCGCGATGAAGAAAACAGCGGTAAGGGCGAAGCGTGCCGCGGGATGCTCGGTATCCAAGCGTGCCCCGATAGAGGAAGCGAGATACCCGATGATGGTTTTGGCGATGCCGTAGAGCCCCAGGGGAACCGTGGGGCCGCTGAGGCTGTCCTGGAGCAGACCGATGGACATGCCCAGGAGAAGTCCCGTGGAAGGATTGCGCCTGCTGAGACCGAAATAAATCGTCACGAGCAAAGGCAAATCCAGGATGGCCGCTCTTGCAAAATGAACCGGAAACGATGCCTGGATCACCAGCGCCAGCAGCGTGGCGATGATGATGGCGCCAGCCCGAAACTTGTGCACCTCGATGTGCGATCCGCCGCCTCGGATTTCAAAGGTGTCGATCATGGTTTTGCCGCCGTAGAAGAATTGGCAACGCCGGGCGTGGAGGGCTGCGCCGCCGCGGGGTCCGCTTCGCTCTTCATCTCCAAAGGATGAAGCGATAGAAGAACGATCACCTCTTCCAGGCGCTCGAGATTGGCCGCCGGCTTGATGCGAATTTGCTTGAACGGATTACCGGGCTTGATATCGGTGACCGTCCCCACCGGCAAATCGCGCGGAAAGATTCGGTCCATGCCGCTGGTGACGACGCGTTCGCCGAGATTCACCGAGTCATCATTCGGAACGTATTTCATAATCAGCAAGGGCTCGCCCTGTCCGCCGACGGGGCTCTGGATGCGGGAATCGGCCAGCGTCGCGCCGACGCCGCTCTCCTTATCCGTAAGAAGAAGGACCTGGGACGTATTCGAATATGATTCCACGACTTTTCCGATCACGCCATCCGGAGTGATCACTCCCATGTTTCTCCTGATGCCGTCGCGCTCGCCGCGATCCAGCTGAATCGTCTGGCTCGCCGCTCCGGCGCTTGCGCCAATCACCCGCGCGCCTATCATGGGAACATCCGCGTGGGATTTCCGGAAATTGAGCAACACGGCGAGCCGGTCGGCTTCCGCGGCCTTGCCTTGAAGCTGTGCCACTTGCAGTTTCAGCGCGTCGTTCTCCTCCCTAAGCCGCTCGTTTTCCTTCGTGGTATTCCGCAGAGCGAAGTAGTGACGCCAGGTGTCTCGAAACCAGCCGAAGCCGTAGGAACCAGCGCGTTCGAACGGCGAAACCGCGCCGACGGTCCAGACGCGAAGGAGCCGTCCTTGCGAGTCGCGCTTGATCTGCATTGCCAACAGGATGACCTGCAGCACGATGACTCCTGCGAGCAGGACCAGCGATTTGTGGCGAGAGGGAATGGCGATCATTTGTTTCGTGACTCGTGATTCGCGTTTCGCGACTCGTGAAGAGTGACTAGCGGCTGATAACTAGCGACTCCCGATTACCGGTTTCCAGTTCCCAGTCGTCGCTTATGGGCTCTGACGAAGAGCCAAGAGATGAAGCATCACCCGCGCAACCGAGAACTGATTTCTAAGAACCAAAGACCAAGAGCTAAGAACCAAAACCGTTTTGCTAATCAATGCAAACCTGGCGCAGCAACTTAAAGTCGCTCAGCATTTTGCCCGTGCCGAGCACCACCGACGCGAGCGGATCATCCGCGATGGAAACCGGCAAACCTGTTTCTTCGCGGATGCGCTTGTCGAGATTCTTGAGCAAGGCGCCGCCGCCCGTGAGGACGATACCGCGGTCGCTGATGTCCGCGGAAAGCTCCGGGGGTGTGCGCTCCAGCGCCACGCGCACCGCGTTGAGAATAGTCGCGACGCACTCGCTCAAGGCCTCGCGGATTTCACTGTCGTCGATGGTGACCGTGCGCGGCACGCCTTCGATGAGATTGCGGCCTTTCACCTCCATGGTGAGGGGCTTCTCCAGCGGGTATGCGGAGCCGATCTCCATTTTGATCTGTTCGGCCGTGCGTTCGCCAACGAGCAGGTTGTACTTGCGCTTCAGGTATTGCATGACGGCTTCGTCCATCTCGTTTCCCGCCACGCGCACCGAACGCGAGTAAACGATGCCGCTCATCGAAATGACGGCAATATCCGTAGTGCCTCCGCCGATGTCCACGACCATATTTCCGGACGGTTCTTCAATCGGCAGGCCGGCGCCAATGGCCGCAGCCATGGCCTGCTCGACGAGGTAAACTTCGCTGGCGCGCGCGCGGTAGGCGGAGTCCTGCACGGCGCGCTTTTCCACCGGAGTGATTTCGCTCGGCACGCCGATGACGATCCGCGGATGCACCAGCACGCGGCGGTTGTGCGCCTTCTGGATGAAATACGTCAGCATCTTTTCCGTGACCTTGAAATCCGCGATGACGCCGTCTTTCATGGGCTTGATGGCGACCACGTTGCCCGGTGTGCGCCCGAGCATCTCTTTTGCTTCCCGGCCCACGGCAACCACATCTCCGCTGGACTTGTTGATGGCCACGATCGAGGGCTCGTTGACGACAATGCCCTTGCCGTGCGAGAACACCAGCGTGTTCGCGGTGCCCAGATCGATGGCGAGGTCGGAGGAAAACAGGCTGAAGATCGACCTCAAGTTGTAACCGTTCTTATTCATCCCCACATCCCCCCGCGGAGAAAGACTCTCCGCTGCCCGGCCAGCAACAGTGCTGACCGCTCCGCGGTCAGCCCGCTCACTATTGTCTCCGGACATCACGACCAGCGCAAAGGCGCTTGGGTCTTTCTTCGGATCTCCTACTTCGGAACCACGATGGACACCTGCTTTTGCGTCGTGCCGCCGCGGCGATTCTGTCCAATCACGACAATCGTATGCTGCCCCGGATCGAGCGCCTCCGTAAAGTGCCGGAAGGTTCCGTCGGGCGCAATATTCGGCACCGGTTGGCCGTTCATGATGAGCGCAGCGCCGGGCTCCGTGCGCCCCACGATCTCGGCGACGCGTCCATGCAACTGCGTGCCGGTGATCTCCAGCATCATTTCCTGCGACTTTCCCTGGGCCACCAAAGAAAACTTAAAAGGTGCGCCCACGTCGCTGATTTGCTTCTTGGCGTCAACGGCCGTGACATTCCAGAAATAGTCTCCGGCATCGAGGCCGGAAATTTCTTTGCTGGTGCCTATGACTTTCTCTTCCTTGACAATTTTTGTGAACATCGCTGTCGTGCTGACCCGCAGAGTGTAAGATACGGCGTCCGGAACGAGCTTCCATTCAAAACGCACGGGCGAGGTCTTCGGGTTTTCCGCGATGATCGGAGCAAGATTCAGCGGCTCCACGAGTTCCGGGGGCGCCAGCACATTCGATTTTTGGATCGCGCCGCCTTTGGGAATCGTAACCTTCTCCCCGAGGACGAGGTCAATTTTTTCTTCGCCACGCTGGATACGCGCGCTACCGCTGGAGACCACGATCTCGCTGGACTTCCTTTCCGGGTCCGCCTTTACCGCCGCGCGGCTGTTCGAGCGCACATGTGCGGTGGCATCCTCGACGCTGACCGCGGCCTTCGAATCCGGTTGCGACCAGGTCGGCGTTACCAAGTCTACCTGGCCCACATTAATGCGCACCGCGACGCTCGTAGGCTTGCTGTTGTCCGTGGAATTTTCTTCCACGGTGACAAGCGTGTCGGGTTTGACGGTGTACGTCGTGCCGTCGGCGAAGGTGATGCGCGCGGCTCCGTCGGATCCGGTCTGAACCAGGTCGCCTCTATCGAGCGAAGTGCGGTAGTCGGCCTCGACCCACTGGACGGAGTTCACCTTTTTCACCTGAACTTTGCCGTCGAGGTTAACGAATTTCGCATGATTCTGATCGGTCTCTACCGGTTCCGGGGTAACGTTGCTCAATTTGCTGTTCAGCTTCGCCACGGCCGCCGAATACAGGTCGGGTTTCGCCAGCAGAACGCCACCGCATAGAATCGCCGCGGCCAGCAGGACGTAGGCGATCACCGTCTTGTAGGTCACCGCTTTCCAGTACACTTCCACGCGCGGGACCCTCTGGTGCGGCTGTGTGCGTCTCGGGTCGATGGGTGCCTGTGTCGTCATCGGTGCACTCGTTCTGCAAGCTCCAATTTTTCAATCTAACACAGCGATTTGCGCGCGCCCAACTGGCGGAGTGGCGCGTAGTCAAATTGCAAATAGCGGATGAGCACTTCCTTTGACTGTACTTCGCCTGTCCTATCGTGCAGGTCCCTTACTAACCGCGCAGCTAGTTCCTCGCTCTGATGAAAAAATGCTGCTTATCCAACGAGGCCGGTACGGCGACGTCGAAGAAGCCCACTATCATCTCGTCGTACGTCTGCTCGCCACACCGCACGGCAGCGTCCGGGTCCGGATTGTGTGGATTTTCTTTCGAATTGTCATACCGAGCGACCCCCTGAGTGAAAAATCGTTAGAGCGCAAACTTAGCCAGGAGAGGAGGATTGCATTTGAGGCCCGCGCCTCTATCTCTTATAATCTTGAGGTTGTCTACCAACTCTGGAGATTCATCGGATGGCTGGAGCAAACGACAAAAGCAAACGTGGATACCGCATCCTCCTAGGGACCTTCGTGGTGGTCTTGGGGGGCAGCATGCTGCTTTACCTCGTTCCGCAATCCCCAACCACTGGCGAGGTCTCTACGGATACGGTCGCGAAGGTCGGGGATGAGTCCGTTACCCTGCAGGACGTACGCCAGCAGCTCGCGGAAATTGAGCAGCGCAACCCGGTGCCCAAGCCCCTTGAAGCCCTCTATGCCCAGCAGATCCTGAAGCAACTTGTGTTTCAAAAGGAGATCGAATACGAAGCCAAGCGCCTGGGAATCACCGTGTCCGACCAGGAGCGGGCCGATCGCATCCGCCAGTTCCTTCCGACCGCCTTCAACGGGACCACTTTTGTTGGCATGGACCGCTATTCGGCCGAAGTGCAGCAGCGGTTCCAATTGACCGTTGCAGCCTTTGAAGAGCTGATCCGCCAAGGTTTGCTCGAAGAAAAATTCCGTAAATTGGTGACCGACGGGATCAGCGTCGGGCCAGTGGAATTGCAGGACGAGTTCCTCTAC